>Ga0272448_1005521_pt1 | contig 13965 bp, 10 predicted proteins | sample YNPCB0191_FD_202220 | JGI IMG/M metagenome (GOLD analysis project Ga0272448, IMG submission 202220) | Hot spring sediment microbial communities from Yellowstone National Park, WY, United States - YNP-CB-019-1 | ecosystem: Environmental > Aquatic > Thermal springs > Hot (42-90C) > Sediment...
CGACTTTTCCCCTGCCGTTGAGGCCCACCGACTTCTCAACCGGTCCCTCGCCGTGCACCTGAATCCCGTACTGGCAGGGCTGCCCGGGCAGTATCTGGACGTTGACGCCGATGACCTGTGTCGGCTCCGAGCCGGCGTAGTTGTTCGTCAATTCCACGTTGACGCCCAGGGCGACGGCTCTTGCGTAGTTGAAAACCTCCGAATGCAGACCGGTCGACCATCCCGCGCCGTTCTTGGTGAGACGCGAGCACAACACGCACGCATCGCCCTCAACGTGGTGCGTGGTGAGGTGGGCATAGATGGTCCAAGGGTAAGACCGGTTGCCCTTTTCCTCGTGGATCAGCGAGAGGATCTCATGCGTCATGGCGCGGCCGGTGTTCTCGTCCGACCGCTCGAAGCGCACCATCGTGTCGAGCGGTTCTGCGGGCGGCCGACCCTTGTAAACGGCGGTCCTGAGGATTTCGTCCTCGGTGACCAGGGTCTGGGGTTCGGATTTCTTTTCCTCGGCGAGTGCTTTCCTGCCGAAGACGGTTCCGGCGGCGGTCAAGAACAGGCGCCTAAGGAAACTCCTGCGATTGATAGAACTGTCCATGCTCTTTTCTCCACGGCGCGTCCCGGCCGTCTGTGCGAAGGGTTACGGAGACGGAGGTTCGGCGTACGGCTCGGCAGAGGGCGGCTCCTCCGACACAGGCGGTTGGGGCGAGGCGGGCTGTTCGGGCGAGGCCGAGGTTCCGGCCGGCTCCTTCTCGACAACTATCTTGTTCTCTTCCAACTTTGCGGCAGACTGGATCTCGTCTTTCGCCTGGGTGACGAAAACGGCGGCGTTCGATTTGGACTTCGCGGCGTTGGTTTCCAAATAATCCAGCAAGCTCGCGGCGGCCTGGGCCATAAGTCCGCAGGCCAAGCTGCGGTGAAGGTGAGCGGGCTTCTTGAGCACGGGAGCTTCGACGGCATCCAAGAATCCGGCCATCGCTTCCAGCCGGAAGACCAGGCCCTTCACGATGTTGTAGTAGCTCTCCCGGGTTATGATCTTTTTTTCGAAGTCCGCGCCGGCGGTTTCGTAGTGTTTCACGAGGGCGGCGAAATGCGCGTCGAAGTAACCGCGCAGCATTTCGTAGCGGTTAGCCAGAACACCGGGTGGGGGATTCGGCTGGACCTTCGCCAGCTCGTCCAGGGCTTTCTTACTCTCTCCGAAGAGCGACATTGACGCGTTCACGATGGCCAGCCGCTCGTGGGCGCGCCAGTCGTTCGGATTGAGCTTGATCGATTCCTTGTAGGCTTGGGCGGCTTCGTCGGGCTTGCCCGCTTTCCAAAGTTTGTCGCCCTCGATCATTTTGGCTATCGCGTCGGGCACTGCGGTCCGGGGCGACGGGCCCGTCATAGACACGCGCGTGCCGGCTGCGGCGGAATCCTTCGAAGCCTCCGATTTCATCTTTTGGATGCGCTCTTCGGCGGCGCCGACCATATCCGCGTCCGCACCTGCTTTTCGCGCGCGCGTCAGTTCGTCCTCGGCTTCGCGATACAGGCCCTTTCGGGCGTAGGTCTCGGCCAGCTTGACGCGAAGCGAGCCGTCGGTCGGGTCGAGGTTAACCGCCCGCTTATACTGTTCGATCGCCAGGGCCAGGTTGCCGGCCTTGATGCTCTCCTCGGCCTGAGCGGCGTAATCGCCGGCGCTCGGCTTTCGCGCGGCGGGCGGCTGATCGGCGCCGATAAGCGTGGTTTCGCTGCCGCCGGCGGGCGCATTCTCGGCGGACCGAGGCAGACCGGCGAAGGCCGCACGCGATACTTCGACCACCGCCGCGCTCGCAGCCGACTGCACCGCGTTCTCCAGATCAAGCGAAGACGAGCCGCCGACCCTGGAGTCACCCGCGCCTTCCCACTGGGAGTTCTTACCGCCGTTCACGCGCGCGACCCAGAGCTTGACTGAGACGATCCTGACCTGCCGGGTGGTTTGATCGACACTGCCTGCGGCCTCGGCGGCTTGCGTCGCGTCCTTGCCGGCTGTTTCGGGGACGACTTTCATCAATCCGGGAGCGACGTCGGCCACCCTGACGTCCTTGACCGACACCTCGGCTTCCGCGGCATACTGGAAACCGAGCGCGCCGGCGACTTGCAGTTTGTCGGCACGGCCGGCGAAGGATGCGAGCTTGTCGGTGGTGAGTCTCTTTTCCATCACGGCGCGCAGCACCGAGGGCGATTCGCGGTCGAGCACGGTCGCTTCGACGCGTCCGGTCTCTCGGAGGTAGTTTCGGACGGCTCTTGTGGTGGCGGCTGCCACGTCTTTGTCCGCGCCCTCGCCGCGCACGGCTTCGAAGACCAAGACCATGGGGCGCGAGTCACCGCCCGCCGCCGACACGAGCGTGCACGTAGCGGCCGTCATCAGGACTACAGCGGCCGCAATCACCCCTTTCATTGCGCCTCCCGACGAGACTGAATGAACTTTCTCGCGGTTTCTTGACCGCGGCGTGCGTCGTTGGGGTTGCGGCCGGCGTCGATGTCGGCCTGATAAAGCCTGATCGCTTCTTCGGCGGCTTTGACGGCGTCCTCGGTCGCGCCCTGCCGGTCCAGCTCGATGGCGCGCGCGAGCGCCGTATCGCCCTCCGGCCTGTTGGACGGCTTCTCTTCGGGCTCGGGGGGTTTCGGCGTCGGCGCGACCTGCTTTTCAGGCTTTTCGGCCGGTTTCTTCGACTCGGGCACGATCTTGACGTTGGCGCCCGGGATCGGAGGCAGCTTAGCCGGCTGGGTTGTCGGTCTCGCGCTCGGAGCGGGCGGCTGGGCGGGCGGCGGAGCGGTCGGCGTCAGTGGGTATGTTGTCGTGGACGGGCTCGGGAACACGTATACGCGCGACTCGGGAGCCGCGGCCGTCTCCGCCTGCGAGGCCCGCGCGGCAGCTTGGGCGGGCTTTGGTGGGCGGTGCGACGTGGTCGGCCTGACTTCGTCGGACCCACCGCCTGGTATCAGGATGATAGCGGTCATAAGGACGACCAGAAACGTGCCGAACGCGGCCCAAACGCTCACCGGCACGGCCGCTACAAGCGCGCGAAAACCGGAATACCGCGCCTTCTGCCGAACGGCGGCGCGACCGGCGATCCGCATCCTCAGCGCAGCCAGTTTCTCGCGGTCGGCGGCGCTGTCGGGGTTCAGATCGATGATCCGCTCGTACTCGGCGACGGCGAGTTTGAGGAAATCCTTGGCCTCCTCCTCGGAGCCGTTCTGTGCGGCGCGATCGGCTTTGCGCTCGAAGATGAGGGCGAGGATGGAGTGCGCGGACGCGCTGTCGGGCGTCTTTTGGAGGATTTTCTGTGCCCTCGCGAGGGCGTCGTCGAGGTCTCCGCGGGAGTAGACCTGCCAGACCTCGAAAAGCTCCTCACCGAGCGCGACCTCGTCCCTCTCGGCGGACGGCTCGGCCTGGCGCTCCGGCTCTTTCGGGGCAAAATCCTCCAGCCGCAGCCCGCATCCCCTGCAGAATCTGTTCGTCCTACCGTTGTTTGTGCCGCACCGCGGGCATTTCATAGCTTTTCAGAACAGGCCGGCTTGCGCGGCATTCGGCCTGATGCCGAGGTGTTCGTATGCGTGCCTAGTGGCGACGCGGCCGCGCGGCGTCCTGGCTAGGAAGCCGATCTGAATAAGATACGGCTCGTGTGCGTCCTCGATCGTATCGCGTTCCTCTCCGATGGCGGCGGCGACGGTGTCGATGCCCACCGGCCCTCCCTCGAACTTCTCGATGATGGTCCGAAGCAGGCGGCGGTCGGCGTCGTCGAGGCCACGCTCGTCGATTTCGAGCATTTCCAGGCCCTCGACGGCGACGCTCCTGTCGATTGCGCCCTGCGCGCGAACTTGTGCATAATCTCGCACGCGCCGCAGGATGCGGTTGGCGACTCTGGGCGTTCCTCGCGACCGGCTCGCTATCTCGTACGCGCCGTCATCGGTTATCTCGATATCAAGTATTCGCGCCGAGCGCATTACGATCGTCTTCAGGCTCTCGACGTCGTAGAACTCGAAGTTGTAGACGATGCCGAACCGCCCCCTCAGGGGCGAGGTTATCAGACCGGCGCGCGTCGTCGCCCCGACAAGGGTGAACCGCGGCAGCTCGAGCTTGATCGAGCGCGCTCCGGGTCCCTTGCCGATCACCAGGTCGATCTGGTAGTCCTCCATCGCCGGGTACAATATTTCTTCCACAGCGCGGTTGAGTCTGTGTATTTCGTCGATGAACAGGACGCTGCCCGGTTCGATGTTGGTGAGTATCGCGGCCAGATCGCCCGGCCGCTCTATTGCGGGGCCTGACGTGCTGCGTAGCGGCGCGTCCATCTCGTTGGCGACGATGTAAGCAAGGGTTGTCTTGCCGAGGCCGGGTGGGCCGTAAAGCAGGACGTGATCAAGGGGCTCGGCCCGCATGCGCGCGGCCTCGATGAACACGCTCAGGCTCTGCTTGATCTTGTCGCGCCCTATGAACTCGTTCAGCCGGCGCGGCCTGAGCGAGCACTCCAACTCGCTGTCCTCGTCCCGTCGGACCGGGGACACAAGGCGTGTCTTGTCGTCCATTCGCCAACCCGCCCCCACTTGTGCCTGCCGGCACGCGATCGGCATTCGGCGGCGGCGCCGCTCCGTCTCGCCGTCAAACGTTTCGAGCCCGGCTTACGTGCCTGCGGGCCGCGCAAGGCTCACGAACCCCGAGCCGGATTCAGTGTGACGTGCAGCAGGCGAGCGCCCTATCGTTTCGACAACAGCTTCAGCGCCGCGGTGATGAGGCTCGCAGTGTCGCGCGCATCGGGAGCTTGTCTCTGGGCCTTCTCGGCGGCGGAGCGCGCATCAGCGCGGCCGTAGCCGAGTGCCACAAGGCCTTCGACCGCGTCGTCAATCACCCGCTGTTCCGGCGGCAGGGTTTTCCTCGCTTCCTGCGCCCAGACCGAAGCCGCTATCTTCTCCTTCAGCTCTATTACGATCCGCTGAGCCGTCTTCGTGCCGACTCCCGGCACACGGCTGAGCTCGTGGAAGCCGTCGGTCGATATCGCGTGCACTATCTCTTCGACCGGCATGATGGACAAAATGTTCAGCGCGAGTTTGGGCCCCACTCCCGATATGCCGATCAACAGCTCGAATATGCTCTGCTGGGCCTCGTCCGAAAAGCCGTAGAGGGTAATGGAATCCTCTCTGACGACGGTGGTCACCAGGAGTCTTGTCTTCTCGCCGAGCTTTGGTAGGCGAGCGGAAACCGAAAGCGGCAGATTGACCTTGTAGCCGACCCCGCCGACATCGACGACGGCGTAATCCGCCTCGATCCTCGCGAGATTGCCGCACAGATGAGAGATCAAGCGCGACCTCCCGTCGCTAAGAAGGCGGGCCTCATGCCGAATATGCTCCGCCGCCCAACAGCGAAGCTTGGGGATGCCGCCGCACCCCGTTTCGGCATGGCGGTCTCCGCACTAGTAGATCACCTTGTTCAAAGGATACTCGACTATTCCGGACGCTCCCGCGCGTTTCAGCCTGGGCACCAACTCCCGAACGGTCTTCTCTTCCACGACTATCTCAGCGGCGACCCATTCGTCGCCCGCCAGCGGTGAAAGGGTAGGTTTCTTGAGCGACGGCAGCACTCCGAGCACTTTGTCGAGCTTCGCCTTAGGGATGTTCATCTTGAGACCGACCAGGCCCTCCGCGTTCAGCGCCGCCTGCAGGAGCATCGCCATGTTTTCGAGCTTGCGCCGCTTCCAGGAATCGGCCCAGGAATTGTGGTTCGCTATGATGCGCGTCGTGGACTCCAGCACGACGTCGATTATCTGCAGGCCGTGAGCCGCCAGCGTGCTGCCCGTTTCCGTCCCGTCGACGATCGCATCGACCAAATCGGGAACCTTGACCTCGGTCGAGCCCCAGGAGAACTCCACGTCGGCGCTGACGCCGTGCTCGGCCAGGTAGCGCTTGGTGTAGTTGACGAGCTCGGTCGCGATCCGCTTGCCCTGCAGGTCCTTTACGCTCTTGATGGGCGAGTCTTTGGGAACCGCCAGCACCCAACGAAACGGCCGCGAGGTCGCCTTGGAGTAGATGAGTTCGCAGACCTCGTGGACGTCCGAGTCACACTCCTTGACGTTGTCGAACCCCGTGATCCCGGCGTCCAAAGCCCCCATCTCGACGTAGCGCGGTATCTCCTGCGCCCGCAGAAGCGTGGCTTCTATTTCGGGATCGTCGCAAGTCGGATGATACGATCGAGCATCCACCCGAAAGTCCCATCCGGCCTTCCTGAGAAGCTCGAAAGTCGCATCCTGCAGACTGCCCTTCGGCAAAGCGATCTTTAGAACCAACGCGTTTACCTCGTTCGGTTTCAACGGACACATTATACCCCGCGTCCGAACGGCGGGTCAATCCGACCGCGCGAAGAGCGGGTTTCTCCAAGCCGCGCCGCTGGGCTTGAAAAGTGAGTCTATGGGCGAAAGTGCGCCGCCGGCGCACTCAATCTCCTGTTGACGATTGCCGATTATTGGGTTATAGATGCGTATGAATCCCACAATACGAACCGCCGTGTACAAGACCGTGCGCGGCGTGCCGCAAGAGCGGGTATCATATCCAAGGGCGCTGGGGGATTCAGTATATCAGCGGTCCGGAAGGGAGAAACGATGAACTACTGCGCGTGCAGACGTACCGGGTTGATGATCGCGATCGCGATTGTTGCGGCGCAGGGAAGCGCCTGGTCGGCGGGACCGGTCGTGGGCTGGGGCGGCCAGGTGGTAGTCGAGCAGAGCAAGCTGCAGAATCTGATCGCGATCTCGGCAGGCGGCTGGCACACTCTGGGTCTCAAGTCCGACGGCTCGGTCGTTGCGTGGGGAACGAACAACTACGGCCAGTGCAACGTGCCATCTCCGAACACGGGCTTTTCCGCCGTGGCGGCGGGCTGGTATCACAGTCTGGGATTGAAGTCCGACGGCTCCATCGTCGCCTGGGGATTGAACACGGAGGGCCAGTGCAACGTGCCGTCTCCGAATACCGGCTTTGTGGCGATCGCGGCGGGCGAGCGTCACAGCCTAGGATTGAAGTCCGACGGCTCCATCGTGGCCTGGGGGTGGAACGACGACGGCCAGTGCAGCGTGCCGTCGCCCAATACGGGCTTTGTGGCGATCGCGGCGGGTGAGCGTCACAGCCTGGGCCTCAAGTCCGACGGGTCCATAGTCGCTTGGGGGTGGAACCGGTACGGCCAATGCAGCGTGCCGTCTCCGAACACGGGGTTTACGGCGATTTCGGCCGGAGCATATCATAGCCTGGGGCTGAGGTCGAATGGGTCCATAGCCGCCTGGGGCGGCAACGTGGACCTGTTCGGCAACTACGCCGGCCAGTGCAGCGTGCCCTCGCCCAATTCGGGCTTTGTCGGCGTCGCGGCGGGGGGCTGGCACAGCCTGGGCGTCAAAGCCGACGGATCGGTTGTCGCCTGGGGATGGAACGACGACGGCCAGTGCGACGTGCCGTCTCCAAACACCGGCTTCATCGCGGTCGGAGGGGGATACTGGCACAGTGTGGGACTAAAGGGCGACGGCACCATAGCCGCGTGGGGAAGCAACGGAGGCAGCCAGTGCAACGTTCCGCCTCCGAACGACGACTTCGTCTGCGTTTCCGCGGGCAACGATCACAGCTTGGGTCTCAGGTCCGACGGCTCCATAGCGGCCTGGGGAGGCAACAACTACGGCCAATGCAACGTGCCGTCCCCAAATGCGGGCTTCGTCGCGACGGCGGCAGGCTCGGCGCACAGCCTAGGCCTCAGGTCCGACGGCTCCGTGGCCGCGTGGGGAAACAACTATTCGCAGCAGTGTGACGTTCCGTCTCCGAATTCCGGCTTTGTCGCGATTGCGGCGGGCAGGTTTCACAGCCTCGGCCTAAAATCGGACGGTTCCATCGCCGCGTGGGGAGACAACTCGAACCATCAGTTGGACATCGCATCCGCAGGCGCGGACTTTGTCGCGGTCGCCGCCGGCGCGTGGCACAGCCTGGGGCTCAAGTCGGACGGTTCCATCGTTGCGCGCGGCCTCAACAACTACGGCCAATGTGACGTGCCGTCTCCCAACGCCGACTTCGTCGGAATTGCGGCGGGTCATTGGCACAGTTTGGGTCTCAAGTCCGACGGCTCGGTCGTGGCCTGGGGATGGAACCAGCACGGCCAGTGCAACGTGCCGTCCCCCAACACCGGGTTTGTCGCGATCGCGGCGGGCTGGGCGCACAGTTTGGGTCTCAAGAGTGACGGTTCCGTGGTGGCTTGGGGAACCAACTCGCACGGGGAGTGCGGCGTGCCTCTTCCCAACTCGAGCTTTGCCGCGATCGCAGCAGGCACGTATCACAGCTTGGGTCTGAAGTCCGACACGCCGCCGCAGGTAAGCTCCCTCCGGGTCACCATTGAGCCTTCGGAGGCCGCGGCCGGCGGAGGACAATGGCGCCGAGCGGGCACCGCTGTCTGGCGGGCAAGCGGCGAAACCGAACCCAGTGCGCCGGTCGGCACGTGTCTCGTCGAGTTCAAAGACCTTGAAGGTTGGTTCGAGGCAGCTCGGCTGATATATGTCTCACCGTTCGGCACGGACCTCACGCTCCGGGGCTACTACAAGACGTACTCTTTGGCCGAGGTGAAGCAGCAGGACGATCTCACTGAGGTGTGCGTTCCGTCCGCGGTCGTGACCGCCGTATGGGGCGACGTCTTCTACATAGAATCCGCAGACCGCACGAGCGGCATACGGGTAGAGATGACCGATCACGGTGTCGCGGTGGGCGATCTGGTCCGGGTGATCGGTCTGGTGGACACAACCCAAGACGCCGAGCGCGTGATACGAGCGTCCAAGGTGGCGAAGACCGGCAGCGGCGGCGTCAACCCACTTGCAATGTCGGTGAGGTCGCTCGGCGGATCTTCGTTCGGCGCCCAGGGCGGAATCACGGGCGCGCACGGCCTCGGCAACATCGGGCTGCTTGTGCGAACCTGGGGTCGGCTCACGTATGTCGATGAGTCGACGTTCACCCTGGACGACGGCGGCGGACAGGTCAAGTGCGTGGTTCCTGCGGGCGTCGTCATCGACCCGGGATGGCAGTTCGCGGCGGTCACCGGCATAAGCTCGTGCGAAAAGGTCGGAGGCGAGATCCGCAGGCTCCTGCGCGTGCGGTCTCAGACGGATATCGCGGCGTTCTAGCCCGCTGCCTCGCCGTCCTGTACGCCTTCCGGCACGCCGATACGTCGGAGGCGGAGCGGTGTCGCCGTTGTGTCGGGTGGAGCCTATCAGCCGCCCGGGCCCGCGGTGGAAAGCTTCGACAGGTGCAGGACGGAGCGTGCGTATAACTCGGCGGCGCGCTGCGTTTCGGAGATCGAGACGAACTCGTTCGACGAGTGGGCCTGCTTCACGGACCCCGGGCCGATCACGACCGCGTCGATGCCGAGGCCGGTTCTGAACGATTCCGCCTCGGTCCAGCCTCGAAAGCCCGTTGCGCCGCACGCGATACCCAGCTCACGCGCGCTGGAAAGTATCGACTGCACAAGCGGGCTTTGCTCCGGCGTTTCCATCGGCTCCCCGCGCTTCTCGACTTCGTACGATGCCCATTCGAACCGCTCGATGACCCGACGAGCGGCGGTGAATGTCTGATCATTGGTGACCGGTGGGACGATGCGAATGTCGATGCGGGCGTCGCAGCGGTTCGGGACGCGGTTCGGGCGGTCGCCGGCGTGAATCTCGCCCAGATTCAGGCTCATACCCCCGACTATCGGGTGCGCCGGAAAACCGGTCATCTCCGCGCGCAGCGCCCCGATCAGCTCCATCATGCGGTCGACCGCCGAGACGCCCATCGCGGGATCGCAGCCATGCGCCGCTATGCCGGTCGTGGCGAGCTTTAGGAACAACAGGCCGCAGTGAACCCTGATGATGCTCAGTCCGGTGGGTTCGCCCACGATCGCGTAATCGCACTTGTATCCCCGGTTGATCGCCGACCGCACGCCTGTCCCGTCGCCTTCCTCGTCGACCGAGATCAACAAATCGAGGGTTCCGGCGAGATCAGTTTCGGCGGCGAGGTCAAGGTAGGCCGTGACCATAGCCGAGATCGAGGCCTTTGTGTCGCATGAGCCCAGGCCGTAGACCGTGTCGCCGTCGATTCTGGCCTGCGGAGTTGATTCGCCGTTCGGGGGCACGGTGTCCGCGTGTGCGTTCAGGCATATGCGCGGCGAGCCGGAGCCGATGGAACACAGCAGGTTAAATCGCCCCGGCGCGACGTCGATGCGCCGGGGCCGCAGTCCCAAGGACGCGAGCTCGCTTTCGAGGAAGAGCATGATCTCTTCTTCTTCGCCGAACACGCTGGGTATATCGACGAGCTTCTCAAGAAGCCGTGCGCAGTAGCGCTTAGCCGAATCCGCCCCGACTCTCAAAGTCCGTCTCTTCGCCTCCGTTTCCCGCCGACCGAACGCCCCGAACCCGTACGAGCCTGACGGAATCGGTCGTTCGGCCGGCCGTCCGATCGAAGAAGCCGCCTACTCGTCCAGCGTGCCGTGTCGAAGGCCCATCGGCAGCGGATCGGGGCGCTTGCAGGTGCTTTCCAGAATCATGTGTCTGCCCTGATCCGACGCGTCGTGCAGCGCCCACATAATGTCGAGCACGTGGTAGGCCAGCTCTCCGTTGGTTCGGTGCTGCCTGCCGGACCGAAGCCCGTATGCCATATCCGCAACCCCTATGCCGCGGCTGTTTTCCGCATAGCCGTGCGACAGCGGCACCTCGGTCCACCCCCCGCCGGGGCGCATCAACCTTACCGGTCCGCCGAAGCCGTTCGGGTCCGGCACGCTCAACGACCCTTCGGTTCCGTATATCTCGATTCTGGGCAGGTTGTGGCCCCAAACATCGAAGCTCTGAATAATCGTGGCGATCGCTCCGTTGGCGAAGTCGATCACTCCCGCCACGTGAGTGGGCACGTCGACCTTTATCTTGGTGCCGTATTTGGGCTGGCTGGTGATGGTGCGCTCCGGGAAGGTGATCCGGGCCGAGCCGGTGACTCGCCTGGCGGGGCCCATCATCGCGACAAGTGCCGTGATGTAGTACGGCCCCATGTCGAACACCGGCCCGCCGCCGGGTTTGTAGTAGAACTCGGGGTCCGGATGCCAACTTTCGTGGCCGTGGCAGAGCATGAACGCCGTGGCGCCGATCGGTTCGCCGATCCAGCCGTCGTCGATGAGCTTGATGCAGGTCTGAATACCGCCTCCCATGAAGGTATCCGGCGCGCACCCGACGCGGACGCCTTTGGCCTTGGCCATCTCCAGCATCTTCCTACCGTCCTCGCGGGTAATCGCAAGCGGTTTCTCGTTGTGGACCGATTTGCCGGCCTCGATCGCTTTGAAGGCCACCTCCGCGTGCGCGACCGGGATCGTCAGGTTCATCACGATCTCGATCTCGGGGTCGGCCAAAAGCTCGTCGACCGTCATCGCCCTGCAGCCGAACTCCTCGGCCTTTGCTTTGGCGCGATCCATGATGAGATCCGCGCAGGCTGTGATCTCGATGGCCTCGAACGTCTGTCCCGCTTTGAAGTAGATGCCGCTTATGTTTCCGCAGCCGATGATGCCGACTTTTGCCGGTTGCATTTTCCAGCCCTCCTTACCTCGCCGCCCAGAGCATGCCTCGGCGCAGGATTTCCTTGCATTCAGGCACGTCGAAGTCTCTGGCCGCGTGACCGAGGGATGTGTAGAAAACGCGGCCCTCGCCGTATGTCCGCTTCCAGACGACGGGCATCACGCAGCCCTTTATCCAAGGCGCGTCTACGCCGGAGAACCGCGTGGTGGCCAAGACCTTGTTCGATGGGTCAACGTGCATGTAATACTGCTCGGAGTTCATCTTGAAGTCGGGGATCCCTTTGGTTATCGGGTCTTCATGGTCCACTATGTTGACCTCGTACTCCAGGATTCCTCCGGGGTGGGCGACCCACTGCCCGCCGACCATAAACTGATACTCCGTGTTGGTGCGGAACGAGTCGCCCGCGCCGCCGTGCCATCCGGCGAACCCGACCCCGCTTCTTACCGCGGCGAGAAGGCCCTTCGATTGTTCACCCGTTATCTCCCCCATCGTCCACACGGGGATCAGCAGGTCCATCGACTTGGTCTTCTCCTCGTCCGCGAACGAGTCCAGAGTGTCGGAGACCTCGACCTGAAATCCCTCCGCGTCGAGTATCGACGCGGCGATCTCGGCGGTCTGTTTGGGCTCGTGGCCGTCCCAGCCGCCCCATACGATAAGCGCTTTCTTCATTAGTCCTCTCCCAAGTCGGAACGAACTGCCCGCCCCACAGGCCGCACCGTACCTGTCACTCCACGCAACGCGACGAATCTTCCCCCGAGGCCGAGATTCTTCACTGCGTTCGGAATGACGGTGAGCCGCAGGCCGGGACCGATCAATAGGTTAGCACGCCGAGCAGGATGATTGCAATGCGCCGAGTCGTCGCCCGACCCCCTAATCAACGGGCGCTCCGACTGCGCCGGCAGGCGATTTGCCCCGACGCACGAGCGCCGGGCGCGTGTTCATTCCCTGTGCCTGAGCAGTTGGTCCACGACCGGCGTGATCTTGCGGCAGGCCTGCTCGGCGGAAACTTTGCCCAGCCGGACTAAATCCAGCTCGCTCGAGATGATTTGAAACATCTCCGGCGCGCAGGAGACGTGGGGCCTGGGATGGCCGTAGGGAATCATCTCCAGAAAGACCCTGCGCCTCTTGGGGGGCGCGTTGAGCTTGAGATAGGCGCCCGATTCAGCCACCGAGCGCCGGCTAGGGATAATCTGCGAGCGTATCGCGGCGCTTCTTTGATACTCCTTTCCAGTCATCCACTTGACCAGCTCCCAGGCTTCGTTCTTGTGTCTGGAGCGCTTCAGGATCGCGTACGCGGCGCCCCCGATGAATGTCGCCCGCCGCCTCGGGCCCATCACGATGGGGCCTACGTCGTAGGTGAAGTCTTTGATCTCGTTCTTGAATATGAGCTCCGCGGCCCAGCTTCCGGAGACGAGCATCCCGATCTTGCCCGTCGTGAAGAGCTTCATCGATCCTAGGTTCGCGGCCTCCTGAGCGTTCGGTGCCACGTGATACTTGTTGATGAGATCGCTCATGAACTGCAGTCCCCTGTAAGCCTCCGGGCGGTCCAACAGGCATTTGTTGCCGTCCTCGGAGACGATCTCGCCGCCCGACTGCCAGACGTAGTCCTCCCACCAAACACTCGTGGCACACCCCCACTGGTCCAGGACGCCGTCGCCGTCAAGGTCCTTCGTCAGCTTCTTGGCGACTTCCAGGAACTTATTCCAGTCCCAGCTCCAATCCGGATAGGGCAAACCGGCTTTGTCGAACATGTCCTTGTTGTAGTACATCGCGTAGATGTCTATATCGGTAGGAATCTCGTAAAGGACTCCTTTGTAGCGCCCCCAGCCGTCCAGAGCTTCGGGATAGAAATCATCCAAGTCGTAGTGGTCGCGCTTCACGTATTTGTCCAGAGGTTCCAAGAGTCCCTTGGCAACAATGGGTGGAAACCACTCGGAAGACACCCGCGTCACGTCCGGCGGCCGTCCGCCGGCGCTCGAGATCATGAGCTTGTCGAACATCCTCGCCCAGGGCGTGATTTCGATCTCGACCTTGATCCTGGGATGCCGCCGCTCGAACTCAGCGATCAACGCCCGGAGGTTTTTCTCCTCCACCTCGTTGCCCCAGGAGGCGAACCTGATGGTCGTTACACCGGGGTTGCTACGCCCGCACCCGGCCGGCATCGCCCACAACGCCAATAGCAGCAGAACGCACCGCAAAGCGGTCGAGCGCAAGAAGAAGCCGGCGCGAAAAGCCGCCGGATCCTGCGGGCGGTCAGGCGGCGGGAGGCCTATCGGTGAGTTTCGCGTTTTCGCCATTTCGGGTTTTCGCGATCAGCAAAGGCTGGTGATTCGACGCTTGTGCGCACATGGGGGTATGGAGAACGCGACCGCGTACGGCAGGTGGTTCTCTATTCCCCGCACGCGCGCGA
>Ga0272448_1005522_pt1 | contig 13962 bp, 13 predicted proteins | sample YNPCB0191_FD_202220 | JGI IMG/M metagenome (GOLD analysis project Ga0272448, IMG submission 202220) | Hot spring sediment microbial communities from Yellowstone National Park, WY, United States - YNP-CB-019-1 | ecosystem: Environmental > Aquatic > Thermal springs > Hot (42-90C) > Sediment...
GAAGCCGCGGCGTACCGTGAAGACATCACCGTGGAGGTGGTTTTGAGGGATAAGGTAGGCAAGGTAATCGAGCTGTGATGAAGATTGCAATTTTGATTCTACTGCGTGCAGACCGGCTGGAAGGAACCCCTGGTCGCATTTGCGGACGCGGGCGACAGCCTGTTTCCGGAATTGAAACGGGCCGCCGGCCCTACGCATGCGCTGCCGCAGGATTTCCTGCCGGATGCGGGGACGGTCGTTACTTTTTTTGTTCCGTTTGAGGAATCGGTCGCCGGAAGCAACAAAGACGGCATAGAGTCTTCAATTGCCTGGGCAATAGCTTATATTACAAATCCGGCCCGGAAACTTAATCCGTAGGCCGTTACCGTTATCCGGAGATAATTGTATGGGGGGTAATTGTATGATTATTGACGGGCATGCCCATTCCTGCGGTGATTTCCACGAAGCCGACAGACTTGTTTCCATCCTGGACGGGTGGGGCGTGGACCGGGTGGTCCTCTGCCCGGGGTTGGTCAACGATTCCAAAAACCGGAGCCTGCCCCAATTGACGAAGGTTTTCAGGAAAGCGGATATAATGCTTTTTATGAACAGGCTTATAAGGCTTGCCGCCGCCTTGAAAAAAGCCGGCGGGGGCCTGGCGGAGAGGAATGAGCTGGTCTATTCCCTGCATCAAAAGTACCCGGACAGGATACTCCAGTTTTATTGGGCGGACCCCCTTTCCGGAAATGTGATGGATGAACTCAGGAAAAGATATTCGGAGTGGCATTTCAAAGGCATAAAGCTGCACCAGTGTATTTCCGCGTTTAAGGCCGGCTCGCCGGTCATGCGCGAGATCGCCCTGTTCGCGCGGGAAAACCGCCTGCCGGTTTTTATCCATCTATACTCCAAAAGGGATGTAAAGGAATTTATCGGCCTGGCGCTGGAGCATCCCGGGACGGTGTTCATTGTCGGGCATTTTATAGGGATGGAGCGCTTCAAGAAATATTCCGGCGGTATTAAGAACGTATACTTTGACATTTCCCCGGGGGTATTGGTTTCGGATTACAGGATCAACGAGGCAATAAAGGCGTTTGGCGCCGACCATGTGCTTCTGGGCTCCGATACTCCTTACGGGACCGACAATTTGAAGTACAATCTCGACAGGATAAAGCGCCTGAAGGTTTCAAACGAACAGAAAGATCTCATATTGGGCAAAAATATGCAAAAGATATTGGACATATGGTAAAATTTATCCCGGGATATTGCGGCTGAGGCGGCACGGGCCGGCAGCGCGAAAAAATACGATATTGACGGAGGGAATAGGATAATGATTAAAAGTATTACAGACTGCACAACCCTTAACAACGGAGTCAAAATGCCCTGGTTCGGCCTCGGCACATGGCAGGTGAACGACGGGGCGGAGGTCGTAAGCTCGGTCAAATGGGCGTTAAAAGCCGGCTATCGCAGCATCGATACGGCGTCGGCCTATGGGAACGAGGAAGGCGTAGGCAAAGGCATCAGGGAAAGCGGGGTTCCAAGGAGCGAGATCTTTGTAACCACAAAGGTCTGGAATGCCCACCATGGATACGAGAACACGCTGAAGGCGTTCGAGGACAGCAGGAAGAGGCTGGGGCTCGAATACCTCGACCTTTATCTTATACACTGGCCTGTGAAGGGCAAATACAGGGAGACCTGGAAAGCGCTTGTCAAGCTGTACAAGGATGGCCTGACCCGCGCAATAGGCGTGAGCAACTTCCATGTGCGCCATTTGAAGGATATTATTCCGGAAAGCGACGTCATGCCTATGGTCAACCAGGTAGAATTCCACCCGCTGCTTGTCCAGCAGGAACTCAGGGATTTCTGCCTGCGGAACTCCATCCAGTTCGAGGCCTGGAGCCCTCTGATGCAGGGACGCCTCGACAGTCCCGTACTGGCGGGCATCGCGGCGAAGTACGGGAAATCGCCCGCGCAGGTGGTACTGCGCTGGGACCTCCAGCATGAAGTCGTGACTATACCGAAATCCATACATGAAAACCGCATTATAGAAAACAAGGATATATTCGATTTCGAGCTTTCGGCGGAAGACATGGCTAAAATCGACGCTATGAATGCGGACAGGCGGTTCGGACCCGACCCGGACAATTTCAACTTTTAAAGCGGCCGTCGTTTGATTGGGCGGCGCTTTAGGCATCCATGCCGGCAATGAGGAGGCGGTAAGATGAAAAAGGGCTTGGTGCATATATATACGGGAAACGGTAAGGGCAAGACCACCGCCGCGATAGGATTGGGAATCAGGGCGTACGGCAGGGGCTTCAGGGTACTGATGGCGCAGTTCTTAAAAGGCGCCGAGACAGGAGAATTGAATACCGTACAAAAGCTCGAGCCCGGATTTGAAATCCGCAGGGGAAGAGCCGCGGGGAAATTCATTTTCAATATGAGCGAAGAGGAAATCGCGCGGCTGAAGGACTCGATGCGGGAGCTGTTCTTCGGCGCGGCGAGGGAAGCGGCCGGCGGGAAATGGGACATGCTGATACTCGACGAGATAATGGGCTGCGTAGCGGAAGGGCTGATAACCGCAGGCGAGGTTTGCGATTTGATAAAGGATAAGCCTGAAAGCCTTGAAATCGTAATGACAGGGAGAAACGCGCCGGCGGAGCTGACAGAGCTTGCGGATTACGTGTCCGAGATAATGGAAATCAAGCATCCCTTCAAAAAAGGCGTTCCCGCCCGCAAAGGCGTTGAATTTTAATTGTCCTTATTGCGCAGCGGTTGGTAATATATTATAATAGTTATAGAATATAACTATTATAATATATTTTTTATTCAGCGGTAAAATTTGCGAGGGTGCATGTCGATGAACATTACCGAGCTGTCATTGCGAAGGCCTACGGCCATCGTCATGCTGGTCATATTGTTTACGGCGCTTGGAGTCATAGGATATACGGGCATCGGGGCCGACCTGCTGCCGTCTGTCAACACGCCTGTCATTTCCATTGTCACAACATACCCGGGCGCAAGCGCCACGGAAATTGAAAATGACATTGTAAAGCCGGTAGAAGACGCCGTTTCCGGGATAAACGGCATAGATAAGATACGCTCGTACGCAGCAGACGGGTATGGATACACCATACTGCAGTTCAAGATGTCGGCCGACACCAATACGGCCGTCATCGACGTGCAAAAAGCGCTGGACGGGATTGCCGACGCCCTGCCCGAGGACGCTTCAAGGCCGGTTATGCGGAAATACGACATAAACCAGGAACCGATCCTCATTCTTTCCATTTCGGGCGCTCCTACCTATGAAGAGCTATACAACGAGGCCGACAGGATCAAAACCTCGCTGGAGACGCTGCCGGGAGTGGGAAACGTGAGCCTTCAGGGGGCCTTGAAGAAGGAGCTTTCGGTAAGAATGGACAAAACCGCCCTCGAAAGTTACGGAGTAAGCATAAATACGGTTATCGCGATACTGAAGGCTCAGAATATCAACATCCCCGCGGGACAGATAAAGCGCGACACAAGGGATGAGACAGTCAGAATCCTCGGGGAATTCCAGGACGTCAGGGATTTCAGGAATCTTCACATCCCTTTGCCGGGAGGTTCCTCCGTGCCGCTTTCGGAGCTGGCGGAGGTGACGTTGAAATACCCGGACGACAAGGCCCTGGTCAGGCTTGACGCCAGTCCCTCGATCGGCATATTCGTCAGGAAGCAGAGCGATGCAAACGTAGTCGAAACGGCAAACAGCGTAAAGAAGGAACTGGAGGCCGTCAGGCCTACCCTCCTGCCGGGAGTCAAGCTGGCTATTGCCAGCGACTCCACCGCGTTCATCGACGCTTCTCTTGCGGAAACCAAGCGAAATCTAGTCGAAGGCATCATTACGACCTCGATCGTGCTTTTCCTGTTCCTGAGGCGCTGGCGTTCCTCCGTTATCGTCATGATAGCCATTCCTGCCTCGCTGATAGCCACGTTCTTCATGATGTACGTTTCAAAGTTCACGTTCAACATGGTATCGCTGCTGGGGCTTGCGGTCTGCATAGGCATACTCGTCGACGATTCGGTCGTCGTGCTTGAAAATATAAGCAGGCATTCTTTGATTGACAGGGACCTGCGTACGGCGGTCGTCAACGGCCGCATGGAGATAGGCATGGCCGCTGTGGCGATTACGCTGTGCGACGTCGTAGTATTTGCGCCGGTGGCGTTCATGAAGGATATAGTAGGGCAGTTCTTCAAGGAATTCGGGCTTACGGTGGTATTCGCCACCCTCTTTTCACTTTTTGTTTCCTTTACCCTTACACCGATGATGTCGTATTTCATGTACAGAAAAAAGGGCGGCTTGATGAGCGCGGGCCCCTCCGGCTCTCCGGGCGCCGGAGGGGCGAACGGGCCCGCCGGCAGATTCACGAGGCTTTTCGAGGAGACGGTGAAGCCAAAATACAGGCAAATCCTGCTGTGGGCCCTTGACAACAGGTGGAAGGTCATCGGCGCCGTCGCGGCGGGAGTGGCCGTAAGCCTGCTTTTCATTCCCCTGAAGCTCATAGAGACTGAATTCATGCCGTTGTTCGACCAGGGCAAGCTGGTGATAGACCTGACCCTGGATCCCGGCGCAAGCCTGCGTCAGACCGATGAGAAGGCTAAAATCGTGGAGAAGTACCTTTCCGGCCTCCCGGAGGTGAAGGATTACTTCACCACGGTCGGGACCGATACGACGACATCTTCCTGCAACATTATCGTAAGGCTTGTTGAAAAGAATAAACGGCACAAGACGCAGAGCGCCCTGGCCCGGGAGATACGCAAATGGGGCGGCGGGCTTACGGGCGTCAATTTCTCCGTCACCGAGCAGAACCTTATCCAGAGGACGTCGATCGACGGCGCGAAGCCGGTCATCCTGAACATCACCGGGCGGGATACCGGCGTGTTGAAGGACGTATCGCAAAAAGTGGAAAGCATCGTAAGGTCGGTGCGGGGAGTGGTGGATGTCGACAATTCGATGAGGGCGGGCCAGAGCGAAATAGACGTCAGAATCGACAGGCTTGCCGCTTCTTCATACGGCCTGACCACGTACGACGTGGCTTCAGTCCTGAGGGCGGCTCTCGAGGGTACAAAAGCGGGCGTGTACCGCAAAAGCGGGGATGAATACGACGTGGTCGTGAAGTTCAGGGACGGACAGGTCAAAAGCCTTGACGATATAAGCTCCGTCAGGATAACGGGACAGACGGGCCAGCAGTTTTTTGTCGGCCAGGTCGCCGACATCTCGTATTCCGACAGCCCCCAGGAGATAATACGGCACAACCGGCAGAAGGCCGTCACCATTTCGGCGAATATGCAGGGCAGGATCCTCGGCAGCATAAACAATGAAATCAGGGATAAGCTCAAAGCCCTGAAGCTCCCGTACGGGTACAGGGTGGAATTCGGCGGAGACCAGCGCAACATGAGCGATGCCTTCGACTCGCTCGTGAAGGCCATGATTGCCTCTATACTGCTTGTGTATATGATACTTGTCGTCCTATACGAGTCGTTCCTGACGCCTTTCATCAGGATGCTCTCGCTGCCCTGCGGAATAATCGGGGCGCTGCTTGCGCTGGCGCTTACGGGGAAATCGCTGAACGTCATATCGCTGATAGGCTTGATAATGCTGGACGGCCTGGTTTCAAAAAACGGCACTCTCCTTGTGGACTATACGAACACGCTTATGAAGAGAGGTCTTCCTCTCAGGGAGGCGCTGGTCGAAGCCGGCACGACAAGGCTGAGGCCCATAATCATGACTTCCATTACCATGATAGTGGGCATGTCGCCGGTGGCGTTCTCGCTCGGCGACGGCAGTGAACTGAAATCGGGGATGGCGGTCGCGCTTATCGGCGGAATGATAACCTCCACGCTCATGTCGCCGGTACTGCTGCCCGTGGTTTATACGCTGATAGACGATTTGAGGAATTTACGGCGCCGGAAGACGCGGAAGACGCGGGGGGCGCGGGGCGCCGGGATGCAGGGTTGATTGGAGGCGGTTTCATGTGGGCTGGCATTATGAAAAGGGCTAAAATTGCAGGCATACTTGCCTTGCAGGTATGCCTCCTCATCGTTTTTTCCGCCTGCGGCGCGGCAAATGAAGGCGGGGAGCAGGAGGCAAAGAACGTAAAGGCCGTGCGGGCAGCCATGTCCCCCATCAGGATTGACGTCGAATACCCGGGAAAATTAAAGGCATGCGAGGAGGTAACCGTATCTTCGAAGATATCCGGGAGAGTGGCGGAAATAAAGGCCGAGGTCGGGGACGCGGTTGGGAAGGGGCAGGTGCTGTTCACCCTTGATACGAAGGACGCCGACGCGCTCCTGAAGCAGTCGCGGGCCGGCCTGGAGGCAGCCGACGCAAACCTTGAGCGCACCGGCGGATCGGCGCTTTCACAGCAGATAATCCAGGCGGAAACCGCGTTAAAACAGGCCCAGGTGCGGTATGACGACGCAAAAAGGCTTTTTGAAAAGATGAAAACGCTTTACGAGCAGGGGGCTATTTCCAGGCAGCAGTACGACGATGCGGAATCGGGGTACAAGAACGCCGGAATACAGCGGGATTCGGCGCGCGACAGCCTGAACCTTTTGAGGGACAAGGCGGGCCCGCAGTCCGTCAACGTCGCCGCCGCGCAGGTGGAACAGGCCAGGGCTACCCTGGAGCAGGCTTCGATACAGGTCGGGGAGACCTCGGTCATCTCCCCGATTGCGGGTACGGTATCCGCGCGCAATATAGAAAAAGGCGAACTGGTTTCAAGCTCTCTTCCCGCATACACCGTAATAGACGTAAGTGCGCTGACCGTTGAGGTAAACACCCCCTCCGGCCTGGTAGGCAAGCTGCAAAAGGGCCTTACGGTGCCCGTAGTCGTGAATGCGCTTGGCGGCAAGTCCGCAGACGGCGTCATTGACGTAATAAGCCCCGCTGCGGATGCAAGGACGCAGGGCTATATCGTAAAAATCAGAATTGAAAATAAAGACGGCCTGCTCAAACCCGGCATGTTCGGGAGGGTAATGCTGCCTGCCGAGCGGAGGGACAGCGTTCTGGCCGTGCCCAACGAGGCGGTGGTCATCGAGAATAGCGTGCAGTATGTCTATACCGTGGCCGGCGGCCGTATCAGGAAGAAGGCGGTCACGGCAGGCCTTTCGACGGACAGGGTCACTGAAATTACGGGCGGCCTGAGCGCCGGGGAATATGTGGTGACGGAAGGCCAGACCTTTCTGAACGACGGCGACAGGGTTAAGGTGATTGATAATCAAACGGATTGAAACCGGAGGGCGTTTGGGTTATGATTGAGGACGAAAAGCGGAGCGGCATCCGGCTCGATGAGGTGCTGATGTTCTTCCCCGTTTTGTTTAAAAACTTCATCGACCATATTTTCAGTTATCTGGACGATGACACGCCGCGAATCCATATCGGCGTCCTCCTGGTTTTGAAAAAACACGGAGCGATGCCCATATCCCGCATCGGAGAAATCCTTTCGGTCGCAAAGCCCAACATGACGCCCATCATTAAGACGCTTATAAAAAAGGGATGGATAACGGGGATTCCCCAGACCGACAGGAGAATCAAAACCATAGAGCCGACGCAAGCCGGGCTGGATTATATAAACGGTATTATTTCCCGGCTTGAAGGCATCGTCGCACAGAGGTTTGCATGCCTCAGCCCCGGGGAGGCGGACGAGTTCATGAAATCCCTGAACACCCTGATTTTTCTGGGGAACAAGGTGATCACCTCATAAAGCTTATGATCACGTTTGCTATGCTTATATAGAGCGCCGCCTGGCCAAGGCCTGCGCCGGTATTATTCTGGTCGTATATTTCGCCCCAGAGGTTGACCCGGATTATCCGTGAAAACAGGACCCTGAATATGACCGAGAAAACGCCCAGTATTACAAGCCCTATACCTGAGATTGCAACGAGTATGGGGAAATTGAACCCCTTCTGGAGGCTTATCGCGCTTCCAAGCAGGATTTCGACCGCGCATACAAAGCCGAGGAAGCTTACTCCCGCCGCCGTGTTGTTGTCTACAAATATTTCCGACAGGAAAGAGGTCTTGCGTCTTAATACAAGTATGTACAAGGCTGTTGCGAGGGATGTATAAACCAGTATGTCGGCTATCTTCAGGAGAGAAGAGAGGATGTTTTCCGGCCAGAAGTCAAGGAAACTCAGGACGCATACAAAAACAAGCGAAACGGCTATCGAAAACAGTGAAGCGGATACGTTTCGCTGCCTGTATATTTCATTGTTGAGATCGATTTTCCCGTCGGAATCGGGAGGGCTCAACCGCCTGACGGCCAGGTCCGTCAGGAGCCTCAGAAGCACGAAGACGGCGATATAGACGGCTGCGTCGCCGAGGCATATCGCAAGGTCCAGAAAAATATCCGGGCTTGCCGACCCGACGACCGCCCTGGCGGCGAGGTCGAGCACCGGGAATATGAACGCCCCTATGAATTCGGCCCATGCCGCCGGATTATCCTTGGTAAAAAGAGAATCCTTCAGGTCGACGGTTTTCAGCAGCACAACGTGATACATGACCCATCCCAGCACGAAGCTTATAAACACTATAAAAAACGTAAAAAGCGAGTTGCTTGCAAAGTAGCTCAAAAAACTCATATTATCTCCTCCCTGAGTTCATTTTTCCGGGTTATGCAGCTTGCCTCCAAGGCGCGAAAACGCCCAGCATCCTGTTTAAAAACCTGATTTCAAGCGGCAGTCCCGGCCCTTTTTCTCCGTCCACGGTTGTCAGCACTTCCTTGTTCCCTTTTATCAGGCAGTTTTTTGACTGCAAAATCGTCACATTCCTGTCGTTCATGGCCTCATTGCTCAGAACCTTGAAGAAAATCGCCGCGAGGTCTATGTGCGAACAGTTCTTCACCAGGATGATGTCCATCAGGCCGTCGGTCACATTGGCCTCTTTCACAAGGTTGGAAAAACCCGCGCCGTGCTTGCCGTTCAGGATGAGGAACAGCAGCACCTGCTGCTTTACCGTCTCACTGTCGGTTGCCAGCTCCAGCTTGAACGGGTTGATGTTTGTCACTTCGCTCACAGCCTTAAGATAGTACGCAAATGTCCCGAAATTCTTTTTCAGCTCGCTGTTGGTGCTGAACGAGACATCCACAAAAAGCCCGCCGGCGCACGTATTGAGGAAGTACTGCTCTCCGTTCACCAGCCCCACGTCTACGCGGGACGTCCTGCCCGACAGGATGACGTCTATGCAGTCGTTCAGATTGGACGGAATGTTCAGGCTTCTGGCAAAATCGTTGCAGGTCCCCGAGGGGATTATGCCCAGCGGCATGTCAAGGCCGCTTTTTAACATGGAGTTTACCACTATGTTCAGCGTGCCGTCGCCTCCGGCAGCCGCAACAAAAGAATAATCGTCCTGTTTTATAACCTCGGTAAGGTCGGAGTAGTCGGGGGACGAAAGCCTGTATGGCTGAAGCAGGACGCCGCCGTCCTGGAACCTCCCGATTATGTGGTTGAGCTTGTGGGATATGTTGTGGTCTCCCGAAACCGGATTATAAATGAATATCGCCCTTCTCATGGCCTCCTCCAGAAAATCTGCCGGATAATTCGCCATTTCCCGGCATATTATTCAAAGGGATATAACGCACCCGATATTTAATATTTTATTATATAATCATTTAATAGTACAGTTTTACTTATCTATTTTCCATATTATAACCCGGATTGCGGGTTTGTGCCGGAAACCGCAATATGGTAATATTGTTATATAACGCTGGATAGCGAACCGTGGGATTCGTTGTCTATGATACGGAGATGTTGGTTATGAAGCGCGATATCAGGGTTTTTGCATGCGGTTTTCTTGCCGCGGGCATACTTATGTTGAGCGTTACGGGATTTGCCGAGGGGACTTTGAGGCAGATCCTTGTAGCCGTAAATTCGGTAAATATCAAGGTAAACGGCCGGACAGCCACGGCAGACAATTTTGTCTACGAGGGCAGGACATACGTTCAGGTCAGAGACATCTGCAATATGCTGGGCAAGGACCTGATATGGGATTTTAACACGAAGACGGCAAGCATCAACGATAAAACAGGAGGTCAGACGTCCGGCGCCGATGGAATCGGCATTGACCAGCCGGCCGGCAGGCTTCCGAACGTTACTTCTACGACATCGAGGCAGGCGCCTTCCAGTGCGGACGTTATCATACCGTTGACAGCCGCGATGCCCGACAAGTCGGCATTCAACGCCGAGATCAGCTTAAAGGAGCTCATCCGGGGCGACGAAGCCTTAAACCGCATAAAAGCCGCCAACCCGTCCAATGATTCTCCGGAAACTGGGAATGAATATATACTGGCTAAATTCAGTTTCAAGCTTATAGGCGCTTCCGATCAGAATATACAGTACAGCCTTTCGGATTCCGATTTCATCCTGGTTTCCTCCGACGGGAAGGATTACGGCGCTCCCGGGGTAGCCGTCCCCCCGCCGGGAATAAGTGCCAAGCTCTACGCCGGGGCTTCCAATGAAGGCTGGGTTGCCTTTGAGGTGAGCAAGGACGACAAGCAGCCGCTCATAGTATACGGAAAGGACGCCAACGGAAAGGGCGGCGTCTGGTTTAACGCCAACGCATACGGCTCCCAGGCCAATATTAATATCAGCACTGTAAACGGGCTATTGCAATTTTTGAATTACAACTATTCGACGCTGACCACCGCCGCAGGCGATACGAAATTCAGCTTTGAAATCGTCGAAAACAAGTTCATTTCATGGCCGTACGACTATTGGATCAAGGTAAAATTCGATCCCCAGTTTTTCATTAAAGTGAAATACGGCAACGAATATACACAGGACCAACGGGACCAGGCCGTACGGCAAATAAAGAATTTTCAGGAGAGCCTGGGCAGAATGATGACGGCGGCATTGCCCCAAAAGAAACTGATAGGCGGATACAACATCAAGACGGATCCGTTTCCGAACATGAGCCAGGGTCTGCTCAATTCCCAGTATTTCACCTGGACGAATTACGACATACCGGCCGATTCGGTACAAAATAAATATGATGCGGCAAGCCCGTCGACTTTCAGATGGTATCCCGATTACGACAATACTTTTTGAACGGAAACAAAAAAGTCCCATGCCTTATTTGCTCCGTTCGCACGGGTTGGGAGAGCAAAAAGCCGGGTCTGTTTTTCCCGACTTTTAGCCGCTTGCTCAGCCCTGTTTTGTTATTTCGCCAATGGAAAGCGCATTTCCGGCGCTATCAGAAATTACCCCGGAAGATACCGCTTTCCAAATTGGCAAAGCAATATCAGACTACTTCCATTAACCCGCCCTATTGAACGAAAACCATCCTGCCTATGCGCGCTGTTATCGGTTTGGACCACAGCCACGCGTTCGTGGCGCTGTCGTCGAAGTAGAACAAAGCCCCGTTCGACGGGTCGCTTCCCTGCAAAGCTTCATAGGCCGCCTTTATCGAGTCGGCCGACGCAGGCTTGTTGATCCAGCCGTTCTCTACCGGCGTAAACTGGTAATATCCGCCTTCCACGTCGTAAATGACTCCTTTTACGGTCCCGGGAAATTTACCGCTCCGCACCCTGTTCACCACGACGGCGCCTACGCCTGCTTTGGCCGCGTGGGGTTCCCCGTCGGCTTCGGCGGTGATGAGCCTTGCGAGGAGGTCCGCGTCGTCCGCACCGTAAGGGATAACCCCGCTGCCCGAAGAAACGGACGTGTTGTTCCCGGAATCATCCGCGGGAAGGTTCAGCTTTTGTCCCGGGTAAATCATGTTGTCCCACTTGTCGTTCGCTTTCCTCAGGGCGTACAGCGTTACGCCGTTCTTTTCCGCGATCATGTAAAGGCAGTCTCCGCTTTTTACCGTATATACCTTTGCCCTTACGCTCAATACCTGGCCGGGGTATATCGTGTCGCTTTTCAGGTTGTTATCGCTCTTGATCGCAGCGACGCTTGAGCCGAAAAACTGTCCGATCCCGTATAGCGTATCACCCTTCATGACGGTATAATCTCCGGCGTAAACCGGCTGAGCCAGGAAAACCGCAAGCAGAAATGCTGCGAACAGAACCCCCTTTTTAATAAAACCAAACATTTCAATTCTCCTCTCTATGCCTCCGGGGTTAGTTGTCGGGTTAGGGCCGAGGCGTCCTTCTCCATGGCGGAGATTCACCCCAAAAAATATATCCCCCGTACTCCATACGGAGATTCGGCTGATTTAAATGTCCTGCTATTATAGCAGAGTTTACATAAGCTTATCCATACTAAAATCCTGGCACGGTATGTAACTTAAACCAAAGCATTCCCAAAAAAATGCTCCCTGCATATTATGTAATATCCAAAATGAGTTTCGGGGGGATTAGTGTGGAAGCTTTTCAGATAGGAGATATCGTTGCAAGAAAATCGCATGGGCATGATACTTACTTTAAGATAATAAACGTCATAGAGAAAAGGGGCGCAAAACCGGTATACGTGCTGAGGGGCGTATTATACAGGATTGAAGCGGATTCTTACGGCGACGACCTCGTAAGGCAGGACGCCCGGCAGGTCCGCCTCCATACAAGCAGGTTCATCGCCGACGCCAGAAAGAAGGCGTACGGCGGAAGAATTCAAAGGGGAGGGCCATACAGGGGTTTTTTCCCTGTGATAAGATACAGGAACAGGCCCGGCAGGGTACTCCATATCGACTCAAGCGGCGAGTTCATCGAGATGTGCGTCAAGCACTACAGGGACGCTGGAGTTCTCGTATACACCCAGCAGGCGGCCGAGAGCGAACAACCCAATCTGGTAGGTTCGCTTCTGCGGAGATACAGCCCGGATATCCTTGTGCTGACAGGCCATGACGGTATCGGCAAGAACTGCAGCAAGTATTCCCTGGATTGCTACAGGAATTCCAAATATTTTGTCCAGTCTGTAACCGAAGCCAGGAGATATGAGTCCGACCCGGATTCCCTCGCCATTTTCGCAGGAGCATGCCAGTCATATTATGAGGCGATAATGAGGGCGGGAGCTAATTTCGCGAGTTCGCCGGGAAGGGTATTCATTAATGCCCTGGACCCTGCCATTGTCTCCGAAAGAATCTCCCTTACGGATACAAGGTCGTACGTATCTCCCGAAGAAATCGCGGACGTAACCGTTTCGGGCAGTGACGGGATAAGCGGCGTCAGAACCAGGGGGCAGATGCGCAGGGTTTAATTGCCGGCGGCGGCTTATTTTCTGTCAATGCGGGGGGTGTGCATTCAAGGCATATGTGGTATAATTGTTGCATCCTATATTGACTGGTCCGGGAGGGGCAACAATGCTGCGAAAGCCTTTTTTTCTGTCTGTTAAGGTAATGATAAGAAACAAGGAGGACAGTTATCTTGTCTTGAAAAGGTCTCCGCACTCAAAGGCCAATGCGGGGAAATGGGAGATGCCGGGAGGTAAGATAGATCCCGGAGAAACCTTCGAGGAGGCTCTTCTTCGCGAAGTGGTGGAGGAGACGTCATTGGAAATCACGCTTGAACACGCCGTAGGTATGGCGGAAACCGAACTTTCCGAAAAGAAAATCGTCTATCTTATACTGGAAGGTTGCCTTGCCTCGGGGGAGGTATCCTTGAGCAGCGAGCACACGGAATATGCCTGGGTTGAACGCTCGAAGCTCCCGGAAGTGGACATGGCAGAGTATTTCCGTCCGTTCATCAGGAATTTCTGTTCATAGAACCGTTATGAGACTGATCCTTGGCTCATTGGGCGCGGAAGCTGATCTCAAACTGCCGACGGCTAAGTAAGAAACCATTACCATATGTATACCGAAAACTCGGGAAGCATTTATTTAGGGTTATAACCCTAAATAATACTGAAATTTTCTTTTTATTTGTGGTATACTGTTTAGCAAGGTGGTGATGATTATGATCCAAAGAGAATTATACTTACAGAAAATCAGGCCGTTCATTGAAAAACCGTTTGTAAAAGTGCTTACAGGCATTCGTCGATGCGGGAAATCCTCCATTTTAACGATGGTCAAAGAGGAACTGC
>Ga0272448_1005525_pt1 | contig 13959 bp, 12 predicted proteins | sample YNPCB0191_FD_202220 | JGI IMG/M metagenome (GOLD analysis project Ga0272448, IMG submission 202220) | Hot spring sediment microbial communities from Yellowstone National Park, WY, United States - YNP-CB-019-1 | ecosystem: Environmental > Aquatic > Thermal springs > Hot (42-90C) > Sediment...
TTTTTGAAAAATTAGCCTCCATAGACCGCCGCATCATATTCCTCTTAGTAGCCCTGGCGGTGATCATACCATTGGTGGCCAATATCGGACTGCCCTCCAAGCCGGGCGAGTACACCGTCAAGCTTTTCGAATTCATAGATAGACTGCCGCCGCAGAGCCAGCCCATCCTCATAGATGCGGCCTACAGCCCCTCTATGATGCCGGAGCTGCAGCCCATGCTCAAAGCCCTCCTCAGGCATTGCTTTGCCAGAAAGATCCGGGTGCTCCTCATGACTCTGGATGCCAACGGCCCGGCCCTGTGCCAGGAGGCCCTGAGGGAGGTGGTTCCGGAGTTTCACGCCGTCTACGGCCAGGATTACATCTTCTTAGGCTTCAAGCCGGGGACGGCGGCGGTGATGATGGCCATCGGCGAGAACATCAGACAGGCCTTTCCCACCGACTACGAGGGGAGAAGTCTCAACGATTTTCCCATGATGGCCGATATCCGGAACTATGCCGACATCCCCCTGGTGGTCTCCATCGCCGGGTCGGCCATCACCCAGAGCTGGATCATCTATGCCGGCACCCGCTACCGGGCCAATGTGGGCGCCGGCTGCACCGCGGTCAGCACCGCCGATTACTATCCGTTCCTGCAATCAGGCCAACTGGTGGGTCTGTTGAACGGCATGAAGGGCGCCAGCGAATATGAGTGGCTCAACGAAAAACACGGCTACTCTAAGGCGCGGCGGGTGGCCGGCAAGGGCATGGATGCCGTCTCCATCGTCCATCTTTTGTTGACAGGCTTCATCATCTTGGGCAACATCGGTTATTTGGCGGGCCGTCGCTCGGCTCAGAAGAAGTAGGAGGTGAAAGCCATGATATTTTCTTCCAATATCGGCGTCTGGATAGCTGCCTTCCTCACCCTGTGCATCTTCTCCTTCCTCTATAAGGAGAACCCCTTCTACCGGTTTGCCGAGCACCTGTTCGTGGGCATCTCGGCCGGCTACGGGGTGGCGGTCTATTTCAACAACGCCATCTGGCCCAATTTAGTGATCCCGGTATTCGTCCAGCATAATTTCCTTTTCATCATTCCGGGCGTCATCGGAGCCATGTTCTTCTTCAGGTTCTTCTCCAAGTTAGGCTATCTCATTTTGATCCCCATGGCGGTCCTTTTAGGTATGGGCAACGGCATGGCTCTGGCGCCCACCATCCAGGCCGATGTCATCCGCCAGCTGCAGAGCACGGTGGCCGATGCCACCAATATCGGCCAGGGCGGATGGACATTGGTCTGGGGCCTGGTCTCCTTTATAGGCGTGATCACCACTTTGAGCTATTTCTTCTTCTCCCGGGAACAGAAGGGGGCCCTCAAGGTCTCGGCCAACATCGGCATCTGGTTCATCATGATCGGCTTCGGGGCCTCCTTCGGCAACACGGTCATGGCCCGGATCAGCCTCTTGATCGGCAGGGTGCAGTTCTTGCTGACCGACTGGATACATATAATCAAATAAGAAATCAATAAAAGAAGGCGGAAGGGGGCGAAAATTGCCCCCGGGTCATGGCTGAAGAGCAAACTGTTGGCTACTGTTGATAGGATATAATCCGGTTGTAACAATCCGGTCGTCTTCGGTCCCTCTTAAGTAAGGAGGAGACAGAGACGGTCAAATAATTAATAAGGAGGCGGTCATGAAGAGAAGTTGGCTGGTTACGGTTTCTTTGCTGGCCGCAATATGCGGGCCGGCTGGTGCGCAGGACAGCTCCAATGTGCGGACGGTTGGGCTATGGCCCTACGGGCCGTGCAACACTGTGGCCTATGCCAACATCGGAGGGACGAATTACGCGGTCATCGGCTCTGGGGGCGGGGTGATGATTCTGAATGTAAACACCCCAGGTTCGCCGACGAAGGTAGGCGAGATAGCCACGCCGGGGATAGCCAGGGGCGTAGCCGTATCCGGCAATTACGCCTATGTGGCGGATCAATTGTGTGGCCTGCGGATCATCAACATTTCCGATCCGGCGCATCCCACCGAGGCCGGCTATTATGACACGCCAGATTATGCCTATAGCGTGGCCGTATCCGGCAATTACGCCTATGTGGCGGATTGGGGTTCCGGCCTGCGGATCATCAACATTTCCGATCCAGTGCATCCCACCCAGGCCGGCTATTACTACACGCCGGGGTATGCCTATGGAGTGACCGTATCCGGCAATTACGCCTATGTGGCGGATGCGGGTTCCGGCCTGTGGATCATCAACATCTCCGATCCGGCGCATCCCACCGAGGCCGGATATTGCTACACGCCGGGGTCTGCCCATGGCGTGGCCGTAACCGGAAGTTACGCCTATGTGGCGGATTGGACTTCCGGCCTGCGGATCATCAACATCTCCGATCCGGCGCATCCCACCGAGGCCGGCTATTACGACACGCCGGGGTATGCCTATGGCGTGGCCGTATCCGGCAATTACGCCTATGTGGCGGATTATTATGCTGGCCTGCGGATAATCAACATCAGCGTTCCGGCCTCACCCACCGAAGTGGGCTATTACGAAACGCCGGGAAATGCCTATGGCGTGGTCATATCCGGAAGTTACGCCTATGTGGCGGATGAGGGTTCCGGCCTGCGGATCATCAATATCTCCGATCCGGCCAATCCCACCGAAGTTGGCTATTACGACACGCCGGGGTATGCCTCTGGCGTAGCCGTATCCGGAAGTTACGCTTATGTGGCGAATGAATTGTTTGGCCTAAGTATCATCAACATATCGAATCCAGCGTATCCCACCGAGGCTGGCTATTACGATACGCCAGGGTGGGCCTATGGCGTAGCCGTATCCGGCAATTACGCCTATGTGGCGGATTGGGGTTCCGGCCTGCGTATCATCAACATTTCCGATCCAACGCATCCTACCGAGGTCGGCTATTACGACACGCCAGGGTGGGCTTATGGCTTAACCGTATCCGGCAATTATTCCTATGTGGCGGATGGGGGTTCCGGCCTACGGATCATCAATATCTCCGATCCGGCGCATCCCACCGAGGCCGGCTATTACGACACGCCAGGGTGGGCCTGGGGCGTAGTCATATACGGAAGTTACGCCTATGTGGCGGACGGGAGTTCCGGCCTGCGGATCATCAACATTTCCGATCCGGCGCATCCCACCGAGGCCGGCTATTACGACACGCCGGGGTCTGCCTGGGGAGTAGCCGTATCCGGCAATTACGCCTATGTGGCGGATTATGATGCCGGCCTGCGGATCATCAACATCTCCGATCCGGCCAATCCCACTGAGGTCGGCTATTACGACACGCCGGGAAATGCCTTTGGCGTAGCCGTATCCGGCAATTACGCCTATGTGGCGGATTATTATGCTGGCTTGAAGATCATCAACATATCAGATCCGGCCAATCCCACCGAAGTTGGCTATTACGACACGCCGGGGGGTGCCTATGGCGTGGCCATAACCGGGGGTTACGCCTATGTGGCCGACAGGGATGCCGGCCTGCGGATATATCAATACTATGGACCGGGCGGGGTGGCGTCCGACCCCACAACTTCGCTTGGGGACCTGAGTTTGAAGTTGGAAGTGAGGGGCGATCGTATAGTTTATCAACTTCCTCGTGACGGCGTGACATCGCTTAAGGTTTACAACTTGTTGGGCCAGGAGGTGCGGACGCTGATTAGCGGGGTTTGCGCTCCGGGTTCGTATGCAGCGCGCTGGGACGGGAAAGACCGAAGCGGGCGAAGGGTCTCCAGCGGGGTGTATTTGGTGAGGCTGTGGTGCGGCGGGCAGAGCGTTGCCGGCAATCTGTTAGTGATTAAGTGATTTTCTTTATCCTTCTATAGAGGGGAAGGACTGATTTGAAAGATAGAAATATGGCTGACAAAGAACTGATAATCTGCCGCTGCCAGGGAGCAACTTGTATATAACACCCGGCCGCCTTCGGCCCTTCTTAAGTCAAAAGTAGAAAGGGGCGGCCAAAACAAAAGAAAAGGAGGCAGTGATGAAGAGAGGTTGGCTGGTTACGATTTCTTTGCTGGCCGCAATATGCGGGCCGGTTGGAGCGCAGGACAGCTCCAATGTGCGGACGGTTGGGCTATGGCCCTACGGGCCGTGCAACACTGTGGCCTATGCCAACATCGGAGGGACGAATTACGCGGTCATCGGCTCCGGGGGCGGGGTGATGATTCTGAATGTAAACACCCCAGGTTCGCCGACGAAGGTAGGCGAGATAGCCACGCCGGGGATAGCCAGGGGCGTAGCTGTATCCGGCAATTACGCCTATGTGGCGGACGGGGGTTCCGGCCTACGGATCATCAATATCTCCGATCCGGCGCATCCCACCGAGGCCGGCTATTACGACACGCCGGGAGATGCCTCTGGCGTGGCCGTATCCGGCAATTACGCCTATGTGGCGGATGGGGGTTCCGGTCTGCGGATCATCAATATCTCCGATCCGGCCAATCCCACCCAGGCCGGATATTACGACACGCCGGGGTGGGCCTTGGACGTAGCCGTATCCGGCAATTACGCTTATGTGGCGGATGCGGGTTCCGGCCTACGGATCATCAATATCTCCGATCCGGCGCATCCCACCGAGGCCGGATATTGCTACACGCCGGGGTCTGCCAGGGGCGTGGCCGTATCCGGCGATTACGCCTATGTGGCGGATTATACGTCCGGTCTACGGATAATCAACATCAGCGTTCCGGCCTCACCCACCGAAGTTGGCTATTACGACACGCCGGGAAATGCCTATGGCGTGGCCGTATCCGGCAATTACGCCTATGTGGCGGATTATACGGCCGGCCTGCGGATCATCAACATCTCCGATCCGGCGCATCCCACCCAGGCCGGCTATTACGACACGCCGGGGAGTGCCTTGGGCGTAGCTGTATCCGGCAGTTACGCCTATATGGCGGATTATACGTCCGGCCTGCGTATCATCAACATCTCCGATCCGGCGCATCCCACCGAGGCCGGCTATTACGACACGCCGGGGTGGGCCTTTGGAGTAGCCGTATCTGGCAATTACGCCTATGTGGCGGATTATGGTTCCGGCCTGCGTATCATCAACATCTCCGATCCGGCGCATCCCATCGAGACCGGCTATTACGACACACCGGGATATGCCTATGGCGTGGTCATATCCGGCAGTTACGCCTATGTGGCGGACGGGAGTTCCGGCCTGCGGATCATCAACATTTCCGATCCGGCGCATCCCACCCAGGCCGGCTATTACGACACGCCAGGGTGGGCTTATGGCTTAACCGTATCTGGCAATTACGCCTATGTGACTGATTATACGGCCGGCCTGCGTATCATCAACATCTCCGATCCGGCCAATCCCACCGAGGCCGGATATTGCTACACGCCGGGCTATGCCTCTGGCGTAACCGTATCCGGCAATTACGCCTATGTAGCGGATGAGAATACCGGCCTGCGGATCATCAATATCTCCGATCCGGCGCATCCCACCGAGGCCGGTTATTACGACACGCCGGGGAATGCCTATGGCGTGGCCGTATCCGGAAGTTACGCCTATGTGGCGGATGAATTGTTTGGCCTACGTATCATCAACATATCGAATCCGGCGCATCCCACCGAGGCTGGCTATTACGATACGCCAGGGTGGACCTATGGCGTAGCCGTATCTGGCAATTACGCCTATGTGGCGGATTGGGATTCCGGCCTGCGGATCATCAATATCTCCGATCCGGCGCATCCCACCGAGGTCGGCTATTACGACACGCCGGGAAATGCCTATGGCGTGGCCATAACTGGGGGTTACGCCTATGTGGCTGACAGGGATGCCGGCCTGCGGATATATCAATACTATGAACCGGGCGGGGTGGCGGCCGACCCCACAACTTCGCTTGGGGACCTGAGTTTGAAATTGGAAGTGAGGGGCGATCGTATAGTTTATCAACTTCCTCGTGACGGCGTGACATCGCTTAAGGTTTACAACTTGTTGGGCCAGGAGGTGCGGACGCTGATTAGCGGGGTTTGCGCTCCGGGTTCGTATGCAGCGCGCTGGGACGGAAAGGACCAAAGCGGGCGAAGGGTCTCCAGCGGGGTGTATTTGGTGAGGCTGTGGTGCGGCGGGCAGAGCGTTGCCGGCAATCTGTTAGTGATTAAGTGATTTTCTTTATCCTTCTATAGAGGGGAAGGACTGATTTGAAAGATAGAAATATGGCTGACAAAGAACTGATAATCTGCCGCTGCGAGGATGTGACCGAAGCCGAGGTCTTAGCGGCCATAGAGCAGGGCGCGGCCACGGCCGACGAAGTCAAGCGGCTGACCCGGGCCGGCATGGGCCATTGCCAGGGCCGCACCTGCCGCCGGCTGATCAACCAGATACTGGCCAGGAGATTGGGCCAGAAACCGGCAGAGCAGAAACCGGTCACCCAGCGCTCGCCCCTACAGCCGGTCAGCCTCAAGATTCTCGCAGATTCCAAGGATTGAACCGCCAAGACGCTAAGGTCGCCAAGGTTTTTAACAATGTCAAGCATTCTTTGGGTTCTTTGCGTCTTCGCCGTAAAAGGAATATGAGCCACACATCAGACATTATCATCATCGGCGGGGGCATTGCCGGCACCGCCACCGGTTATTATTTAGCCAAGGCCGGGCTGAAGGTGGCCCTGTTTGACAAAGGCTACCTCTGCTCCGGCTCCACCGGCCGCTGCATTGGCGGCGTCCGCCAGCAGTTCACCTCGGAATCCTCCATCAAATTGATGATGGAGAGCGTCCGGCTGTTCTCGGGGATGGATGAGGAACTGGGCGTCGAGGTCCACTGGCATCCCGGCGGCTACCTGTTCCTGGCTCACGATGAGGCCAAAAAGAAGGCCTTTTTGGAGAATATCAGGATCCAGCAGGCGGCCGGACTCAAGGATGTCCGCTGGGTGGATGCCGCCGAGGCTAAGGAGATAGTGCCGCTGCTGAATACCGAAGGTTTATTGGGCGGCTCCTACTGCCCTACCGACGGCCAGGCCTATCCCTTCGCCGTGGTGGGCGGCTATGCGCAGAGGATCAAGCAACTGGGCGGCAGCATCCATACCTTCACCGAGGTCGCCGGCATTTTGCAGCAGGGCGGAAAGGCGCTGGGCATCAGGACATCAGACGGCCGGGAGTTCTTTGCCGACAAAATCGTAAACTGCGCCGGTCCCTGGGCCAAGGATATCGGACGGCTGGCCGGGATAGAGATCCCGGTGGAGCCGGAGCGCCACGAGGCCCTGATCACCGAGGGGGTGGAGTATCTGGGCATCCCCATGTTAGTGGACTACCGAGCCGACGGCGGCTATTTCCAGCAGTTCAAGCACAACGGCCAGTTCATTGGCTGCTATACCCCGGTGCCCAATGTCCCCGGCACCTCCTGCGATTCCACCTTTGAATTCTTGACCGAGATGCCCCGACGCATGTTGAAGCTGGTTCCGGCCCTTTCCGAGGTCAAGGTCATCAGGCAGTGGGCCGGCTCCTATGAGATGACGCCCGACGGCAATCCCATAGTCGACGGCACTGACCTGGAGGGCTTCTATGTGGTTGCCGGCTTCTGCGGGCATGGGTTCATGTTAGGCCCGGCCACGGGACGGGAGGCGGCCGCCTTCATCGCTACGGGAAAGAGGAGCCCATTGCTGACGGACTTTGCCCTTAAAAGATCCTATGCTTCCCGGGAGGCCATGAAATGAATCTAAGACAGGCTCTGTCCATTTTCCAGGATTTGGAGCTCAAGATGTCCGAGGCCTATCTAAGATGTTCCCTGAACTTCAGCCATCCCGAGGCGGCCGCCTTCTTCTCCGAACTGGCTGACGCCGAGGCCGGCCATGCCCGGGCGCTGGACGGCCTGATGAAACGTTCGGAGGTGACGGCCTTAGGCATTGATATCTCCCGGGAACTGGTCGATGCCACGAAATTGTTGATAGAATCCAAGAAAAGGAGATCAAAAGCGAACGGGACCTGGGCCGGGCCTTGGAACTGGTGGCCGATCTGGAGCAGAGCGAATTGAACACCGTCTTCGATAGCATCGTCAGAGGATTGGCCGAGATCAACATAGCACATCTGGAACTGACCACCAAGCAGCATATCAAGTTCATCCAGGAGAAGGCGGCGAAATTCGACCTGGACGACCGGGTCAGGGAGCGCCTCCAGAACCTGACGGTTAAGGATAGGAACTATTATCGTTTATTCACCGATTGAAGGCATCCACTGTTTAGGTCTGATGCCGTAATCGTCTCCAGCATAACATTGCTCTCCGATATCCCGAGAATCAGGCCCGGAGGGAAAGGCCATGGTCATGTGGAGATCGCTTCCTGCCCGACTCGAGGCAACCCCGCTCTGAGCCGGACAGGCAAAGGGACAGGCGAGGAACATGAGGATCATTTCGTTCAACCATATAGAGATGATGTAAGTGAAAAGGTATGTCCGATCTGCGAATAATAACACTGCTCACCGACTACGGCCTCAAGGATAGCTATGTGGGGGCCCTCAAGGGGGCGATGCTCTCCATCGCCCAGAACCTCAACATCATCGATGTGGCCCATACCATCGCCAATCACGATATCCTGGAGGCGGCCTGGACCATAAAGGGATATTATCAGGAGTTTCCCAAGGGCACCATCCATGTGGCGGTGGTGGATCCCGGGGTGGGCGGGCCGCGCCGGCCGATACTGGTGGAGACCAAGCATCATTATTTCATCGGGCCGGATAACGGCATCTTCAGCTATGTCTACCAGGAGCAGCAGGTGTCCCGGGTCATCCATCTCACCGCCACCCAATATTTCGCCCCAGAGATATCGGACACCTTTCACGGCCGGGACATCTTCGGACCGGTGGCCGCCCATCTGGCCAACGAGGTGGAGCCGAGGTGGTTCGGCAAATGGGTGGAGGATTTCGTTAGGCTGCCGCTTCCGGTGGTCAAGCGCACCGCCGAGGCCCTGGCCGGCGAGGTGGTCCATGTCGACCGCTTCGGCAACTTAGTGACCAATATCGATCTCAAAAGTTTCTACGAACTGGTTAAGGGACGGAAGTATCGGATCCTGGCAGGACAGGAAGTGGTGAGCGGCATCTACCGCAGCTATGCCGAAGGCCCGGCCGGGCAGTTGATCGCGGTCTTCGGCTGTCAGCAGACCTTAGAGATCTCCATCAACCGGGGCAGCGCCGCCAACAAATTGGGCAAGGGCCGGGGCCTGCCGGTGGTGGTTCAAGCGATATAGACGGAGGTAGTTATGAAACAGGGCCATGTCAACATCAAAGCCCGCTCCCTGCGGCACGATTTCGATCGCCTGCTGAACGATCTTCGGGATACCCTGCATCCCCTGGCCCTCCTCTCCGAGGAGACCGTCTGGCACCCCTACTGCGATGTCTACGAGACCGATGGGGAACTGGTGATCAAGGCCGAGCTGGCCGGGGTGGAGCCTTCGGAGATCTCGGTGAATTTGAAGGACAGGCATCTGGTGATCCGGGGCCTGCGCCGCGATATCGGCACCGGCGATGATCAACGCATCTACCATACCATGGAGATCAGCCAGGGGGCCTTCGAGCGGATCATCGTGGTTCCGGAGTCGGTGGCCGGCAGCCAGGCCAGCTCCACCTATAGGAACGGCATCTTAGAGATCAGATTAGCCAAGGTGCGCCGCCAGCCGGTGGAGATACCGATAGAATAATAAGAGGAAATGCGACGATGGCCGAAGAAGGCAAGGATATAAAGATACCCAGCGAACTGCCGATACTGCCCCTCAAGGGGCAGGTAGTCTTCCCCTATCTCATCATCCCACTGGTGGTCACCAACGAGAAGATGATCCGCATGACCGACGAAGCCCTGTTGGGCAACAAGATCATCGGCATCTTCACCCAGGTGCGCCAGGAGGTGGAGGATCCCTCGCCCGATGAGATCTACCAGGTGGGCACGGCGTCCCTGATAATCAAGATGCTGCGCTTCCCCGACGGCAGCATCCGCATTCTGGTCCAGGGCCTGAACCGCATCCGGATCGCCAGGATCACCCAGGAGGAGCCCTATATCAAGGCCAGGGTGGAGGTGATCAAGGAAAAATTTCGGCGGACCATCGAGACCGAGGCCCTGATGAGAAACGTGGCCTCGCTGTTCCAGCGGGTGATCGCCTTAGCGCCCTATCTGCCGGACGAGCTGCAGGCGGTGGCCATGAACATCGACGATCCCTCCAAATTGGCCGACCTCATCGCCTCCAACCTCAACATCGGCACGGCCGATAAACAGTCGGTTCTGGAGGCGGCCGACCCCAAGGATCGGCTGCAGAAACTCTATCCGTTGCTCACCAAGGAACTGTCGGTCCTGGAATTAGGTGATAAGATCCGCAACCAGGTTAAGGCCGAGATGGACAAGGATCAGCGGGATTATTTCCTCAGAGAGCAACTCAAGGCCATTCAGCGGGAGCTGGGCGAGGGAGACGAGCATGCCGCCGAGATCAATTCCCTGAGGCAGAAAGTTCAGGAGGCCAACCTGCCGCCCGAGGCCGCCAAGGCGGCCAACGAGGAGCTGGACCGCCTCTCCCGGATGCCGCCCCATGCCGCCGAATACACTGTCTCCCGAACCTATATCGATTGGATACTAAACCTTCCCTGGAGCCGGTCTACCCAGGACAACTTAGATGTGGTCTCGGCCCGCCGCATCTTAGATGAGGACCATTATGATTTGGATAAGATCAAGGACCGCATCGTGGAATATTTGGCGGTGCGTAAACTGAGGGGCGATGCCAAGGGCACCATCCTCTGTTTCGTGGGCCCGCCGGGTGTGGGCAAGACCTCTTTGGGCCGCTCCATCGCCCGGGCCTTGGGCCGGAAGTTCTACCGCATCTCCTTGGGTGGCATTCGGGACGAGGCCGAGATCCGCGGCTTCCGCCGCACCTATATCGGATCCATGCCGGGCCGCATCATCCAGGGGATGAAGCATTGCGGCACCAACAATCCTGTTTTCATGCTGGACGAGGTGGATAAGATCGGACTGGATTTTAGGGGCGATCCGGCCGCCGCGCTTTTAGAGGTGCTGGACCCGGAGCAGAACAATACCTTCTCCGACCATTACTTAGATATTCCCTTCGACCTCTCCCGGGTAATGTTCATCACTACGGCCAATGTCACCGATCCTATCCCCTCGGCCCTGAAGGACAGGATGGAGATCCTGGAACTGCCGGGTTATATTGAGGAGGAGAAGCTCCAGATCGCCAGGAACTACCTCTGGCCGAAGCAGGTGGCCGAGAACGGCTTGACGCCGGAACAGATTGAGATCTCCGATGCCGCCGTTCGCAAAGTGATCGCCGAGTACACCCGGGAGGCCGGGGTCAGGAACTTAGAGCGAGAACTGGCGGCCGTCTGCCGCAAGGTGGCCAAGGAGGTGGCCTCGGGCCGTCAAGAGAAGACCGTGGTCGATGAGTCCAATCTCCATGAATTTTTAGGGCCGCAGAAGGTCTTTCCCGAGGTGGCCGAAAGGGCCGGCGAACCGGGCCTGGCCACCGGCTTAGCCTGGACGCCGACCGGGGGGGAGATCCTGTTCGTGGAATCCACCAAGATGCCGGGCCGCAAGGGTTTCACCCTGACCGGGAGCTTGGGGGAGGTGATGAAGGAGTCGGCCCAGGCAGCGCTCTCCTATGCCCGTTCTCGCTGCCGGCAATTAGGGATAGATCCCAAATTTTTCGATAAGAACGATATCCATATCCATGTGCCCTCGGGGGCCATACCCAAGGACGGCCCCTCAGCCGGCATCACCATGGCGGTTTCCCTGATCTCACTCCTCACCAAAAATCCGGTGCGGCCCACCTTGGCCATGACCGGCGAGATCACCCTGAGGGGCAAGGTGATGCCGGTGGGCGGTATCAAGGAGAAGGTCATCGGCGCCAAAAGGGCCGGGATCGCCGAGATCATCCTGCCTTCTCAGAACCGGAAGGATTTGGAGGAGGTTCCGGAGCATGTTCGCCGCGGCCTGAAGTTCTATTTCGTGGATAATATGGACCAGGTGATTCCCCTGGCCTTCAATAAAAAAAGTCCGAGGAGGAGATGATGGGCCTGGCCACCGAACTGGCCATCTCCTTGAGCGGCAGCATCTCCAGCCGCGGCCAGGTGGAGATCACCAGGATATTGAAACATCCCCGAAAGATCCTCTGTCTGCCGGCCCAGGATGATGGCGAGGTGCTAATGGCCCTGCCGGCCATCCGCAGCCTGAGGCGGCATTATCGCGAGGCTCTGCTCTGCCTGTTTTTAAGCGAGGAGAAGAGGGGGCTCTGGCATTTCGACGACGAGGTGGACGAGGTAATCGAGTTCAGACCTGATCTGATGAAGGGGATCACCAGCAAGGAGTTCAGAAGGATCTACTACCTGCTGCGTCAGCGGCATTTCGATCTGATCCTGGACCTGAACTACCGGCCTCAGACGTTATGGTGTTATCTCCTCTCAAGTTCTCGGCCCCAGGTCTTCTTAGGGATGCAGCATCCAGCCGTGGATAAATTCCGCAACCTGATCGTCCGTGACCGCAGCCTGCCCCGGGACGAGGTGCAGAGGAATCTGTCCCTGCTCCGGGTGTTGGGCATAGAATATCACAGCTCGGCCGTCATCTGGCCCAAATTAGCCGATTCCGAGGGCAAGCGCGAGTTCCGGGAGAAACTAAAAAACGACGGCCTGAGGAAGCATCAGACGGTTCTGGCCCTGGACGGTGGCGCCTGGGAACGGCGGCAGATCCAGGATTTCTTAAGCTCCTTAGATGCCAAGCACAAACTCGTGGTTTTATTGATTGGCGGCCCGCCTATAGGCACCGACCTCGGCAATGTCCATTTCATCCATCTAGAGTCTCCGGCGGCCTCGGAACAGGCCGAGGCCATAGCCTGTTCCCATGGCTTCATCGGCGTTAAAAACGATCTCTTCAGCATGGCCTACCTCTTAAAGGTTCCTTCGGTGATCGCCGTGCCCGACGGCAGCCGGGGCCTGCCGGCCGAGGGGCCGCACCTCAGGATAGTGCCCGTCAGGGGCCGGGTGACATTTCCCCAGCCGGCGGCCAAGTTGCTGTTGGAGGAATTGGCCCAGAGGGAGAAAACGGAGAGGTCCGTCCCTCGGGGAGAATGAGAAGCCGCTAATGCGGCCATCAGGGTTGAGATGTCGTTGGCGATAGTAATCGGATGACGGAATGGCATACGATAAAGCCATCGCCAAGCTGATGTTGATGTCGGATGCGGTCTGGGTACGCCACGCCAATCCTTGGAGCGTCTGGACGCGCCTGGCTATATTCCCCTTATGGTTTCTGGCTATCTGGAGTCGGATCTGGATCGGCTGGTGGGCTTTGATACCCGCGGGATTGCTCGCCGTCTGGACCTGGCTTAATCCTCGGGTTTTCAAGCCGTATATTGACGATAGGCCCTGGAGCACCCGGGCGGTGCTGGGGGAGCGGATCTTCATGAACCGAAGGAAGGTGCCGATCCCCAAGGAACATCTGAGGGCGGCTCATATTCTGAATGGATTGGCCGGGGCCAGCCTGGGGGCGGCCGTTATCGGATTCGTTATGGTGCACTTCTGGCTGGCCTTGGGCGGCTGGCTGCTTGCCATCACGCTGAAGATCTGGTTTGTCGACCGCATGGTTTGGCTTTATGACATCATGAGTAAATCGATTCCCGAATATCGGGGTTGGAGTATCGGCCCGGGATTTCGTAAACAGATATAAATGGAAGATAGAGGACGCGGGAGATGATAGGCCGCGCCCCGTAATCGAAGGATCGGCACATGTCAATAGGCCTAAAGTTCGACTCTTGGTGTTCAGCATTTGACCAAACCGTAACGAGAACAGATCTTGCCCCTAAGTTGGGCCTTTTTAAGATTGATTAGGGGAAGCGTCGAGGCTGCAAAATTTGGTTCTTCCGAGTTTATAGTGGGTAAGTATAAATAGTATTACAACTTTTTCTATGTTCCTTTCTTGTGACCAAGAAAGGAACCAAAGAAGTCTTTCCGCCCAGCGCTGCGGATGGTCAGGCATCC
>Ga0272448_1005526_pt1 | contig 13959 bp, 15 predicted proteins | sample YNPCB0191_FD_202220 | JGI IMG/M metagenome (GOLD analysis project Ga0272448, IMG submission 202220) | Hot spring sediment microbial communities from Yellowstone National Park, WY, United States - YNP-CB-019-1 | ecosystem: Environmental > Aquatic > Thermal springs > Hot (42-90C) > Sediment...
CTTATAATACGGTAATCTTTATCGAGGATCCATATGGCATCATTTACTGCATCAAATGCCTGCTGCCACTGCCTTGCAAGATTTGTTATCTCTTCTTCGTATAGTTTTTTCTCTGTTATATCCTCCAATGTCCCTTCATAATAAAGGGTTTTTCCTTCTTTATCTCGGACAACATGGGCATTTACTTTTGTCCAGAAGAAACTGCCGTCTTTGCGTCTACGCTTGGTCTCAAATCCTTTGATGAATCCATCTTTTTCTATTAATTCCTTAAATCTCTCCCTGTCTTTTGGATTGGCGTAGCACTGGATAGCAATGTCAGTTACTTCTTCTAACATTTCTTCAGGTGATTCATATCTAAACATACTGGCATAGGAAGGGTTTACGCTTATGTAACGACTCTCAGGGGTGCTCTGGAATATACCTTCAATTGCATTTTGAAAGATATCGTGGTATCTTATTTCTGATTCCTTTAATCTTTCTTTTAGAGTCTCTTCCTCTGTAATATCACTTAAGCAGACAATGTCAATGCCTTCTTCTGAACGCACAGGTATAAACTGAACAATCTTTTGTGAGCCATCCTTACAGGTGACGGTAAAGATACGGGGTCTCTTCTCCCCAGCTTTGGCACCTTTGAGGTCTTCAATCCATGCTGCAATAACTTCATGCCTGTAGATGGCATCGGGGTATGCCTTTCTGAACCATGTCCTGCCATCAGGGATGTCAGAAAGGTCATAGCCGAAGAGTTCTGTAAACTTTTGGTTTATATAGAGGAATCTACCATCAGGGGCAACCAGTATAACACCAAGGGGGATCTGCTCTGCGAGTATCCTGAAATACTCTTTTTCTGATGCACGGTTTTTCTCGCGGCTTTTGAGGCGATGAGGTTTTTTCTTAAATTTTGTATGGAGTGCTCGATCTTTGTTGAAAGAAGGTATAGTTTTCTTTTTATTATTTTCCATGATGGTAATGTATCAAAAAGATAATCCCTTTGCAATACGATACATTGGCACTATGTAAGAATTTTCAATCCTGTAACAACCATGGAATGGGGTTACCCAAATTCCATGAGTGCTCTGGTTTCAATGGCAAGGAAGTCTCTCATATCAAGACGAAACTCATCCAAAATCTTTTCCATGTCAATAAAATCCTCATTTTCATATTTTTCCATTAGTATGAGTAACCTACCCAGTATACCATTTCTTTCGCAAAGAGCATTTGATATTTCTTCCGAAATATTCAATTCAGATAGTATTTCTTGTAGTGGCAAATGGAGTAGAGAGTCTGTTAAAGAAAGTATGCCGGTTAAAAAAGCACTTTCAGCGAGCCTTCTATCCCCGGTAATCCTTGCTGTTAGAGATTCCATCATCAATCCACGCATGGCAGCCCTTTCGACAAGGGGGTTTGATTTTATATTCGCAGTATCCCCTGCGAAAAGCATTAAAGATACCCAATTTTGCAGGTTTCTGTACCCCAAAAGCATTATTGCCTGTCTCAATGACGATATAGTCTGTCTCAGATAATAAGACGCAGAATTTATGAGTTTTAATAATTTGAGGTCAAGTTCAGGTTGTCTTTTGAATAATTTTTCAATTATATCAATGTCATCTTCCCTTGAAAGACTGTTGAAAATCTCAAAGAGGACAAGTTGAGAAGGAGCAATCTTCGTTCCTTGTATAATAGTTGGTTTTGCAAAGAAATACCCCTGGAAAAATTCAAAGCCAAGCTGCACGCAGAATTCAAACTCTTCTTGCGTTTCCACCTTCTCTGCAAGAAGTTTGATTAGATATTTTTTAATAGTGGTGGTTGTCTCTATAAGTTCATCTTTGTCATATGCCCGTATGTCAAATTTTATAAAATCTGCAATATCCAGGAGAGGTTTATAAGAATCGCTGTAGGTGAAATCGTCAAGGGCGATGAGATACCCTTCTGTTTTTAGATACTTACACCAATCCAGGAGTTCTCTATTGACCAGAACGTGCTCAAGTATCTCAAAGACTGTATTTTCCTGAGGCAGAAGCTCAATGAATTCCCTGGAGAGAATTGTAGCATCTACATTGATAAATCCCTTTTTTTCACCGACAAGACGGTTAAACCCAAGATTGTGTAATGTATGGGCAATGACTGTTGCGGTTGCCTGATCATGGTCTTTTATCTGGGCATAATTTTTCGATGTATCTCTGAAAAGAAGCTCATAGCCAAAGATTTTTTGTTGTTTATCGAGAATCGGCTGTCTTCCGATAAAAATATCTTCCATAGATTATTTATATATAATCGGTCATGTTATATGAAATCTTAATTCACTATTATCGCCTGATATATTTACCAATATTGTTTATAGAATGTTGTGGTATGGAAATTGCTTATTTAATTTTATGCTTAAGCTTTACCCACTATGTGCGATAATGAGAAAAAGTAGAAGAGCTGTATATTGCTTTGATGAAAATAAAGAAATTGTTTTAAGGAGGTATCATACATGAAAGTCCTTGTTGTTGATGATTTTGCTACTATGAGAAAGATTGTAAAAAATGTCTTAAAACAGATTAACATTGATAATGTCATGGAAGCAGAAAACGGGAAACAGGCGTTGAATCTTTTAAAGAGTGAAAAGATAGACCTTATCATCAGCGATTGGATCATGCCTGAGATGACAGGCATAGAATTTTTAAAGGTCTGCAAGAGTGATGAAACAATAAAGAATATCCCTTTTATTATGGTAACTGCCGAAGCACAAAAGGATAGTGTTGTGGAAGCCATTAAATCAGGAGTGGATAATTATATTGTCAAACCATTTACACCCGAGAAATTACGAGAAACCATAGAACGGGCAAAAGCAAAAGTAAGCGCGCAAGGAGGATGAATATGGATGTAAAATATATTAACCCCTTTCTTATAGCCACGCAGAAAGTTTTCAAAACAATGTTTAATATTGATATATCTATGACAAAACCCCTTCTAAAACAGGAACGAACCACCTCGGGAGATATTACAGGAATCATGGGGCTTTCAGGAGATAAAAAGGGTGCAGTTGCTGTGAGCTTCAGCAAGAAGGGTGTTTTTTTTATCTATAATGCCCTTATGGGTGATGGTTGTAATGAATTGGGACCTGAGGTCATTGATGCCATTGGTGAACTGACCAATATTATATCAGGTCAGGCAAGAAAAGAGCTTGAACGGGTAGGGCTGAATCTTAAAGCCGCAATTCCCATTGTTATTAAAGGCGATAAATTAGAGACAAGTTTTATAACTAAACTACCCATAGTCTCTTTGCCTTTTAGCTTCCCTGTTGGGAATGGTGATAAGGAAACTATGTACGTAGATTTTTCTTTTGAATAAGAGAATTTTAGAAAATCATATTAGATATATAACCAGTACCTGCCGATAGTATGGGATTGTGAGGATAGCAAATTTTTTATTAGTAAATCCAATATGTTAAAAATTATTTTCATAATGAGAAAAAAATGCTTGCAAAAAAACTATTACATGGAGTAAAAATTAGCATACCCATTTTATTGTTGATTATTCTATGTTCATGGATGGATATTTCCTTTGCTGAAGAGGATATCAGGATTATTCATGAAAAAGATATAGTACGTTATGAGATTGAAAACAAAAGAGAAGAGGAATACAAAAAAGATAAAGATAAAACCTATGAGATTCTCAAAAATATTAGAATAGATTTAAGGCATCAAGAGAACGATGGAAAAAAATAGGGAAAAAGGGAAAATCATACTTGTTGATGACGAAGTTGCCATTCTTTCCCTCCTTTCAGATTTTTTAAAAACCAACGGATATCTTGTAGATGCCTTTTCTGATGGCAGGGATGCCCTCTATGCCCTGAAAAATAATGGGTACCAGATTCTCATCACAGATCTTGTCATGCCAAAGATAGACGGACTTCAACTCGTCAATTACGTGAAAAAAGAATACCTCGATACCCTTGCCATTATTATGACAGGGTACGGCACATTGGAAACTGCCATAGCTGCTCTTAGGTGTGGTGCTTTTGATTATACCCTGAAGCCATTTGAACTTCAGGATATGTTAAAACTTGTAGACTCTGGCATTATCTACTACCATATGCTCAAGAATCCGTATGTTCCGAACCAGCTGAAAAGAAAAGAGAATCTTTTGAAGAGATATTCAGATAAAAGCTTGCCTGAGCATTTGATATTAGAAACAACGGAGGGCAAGAAACAGGGTTTTGCGGCCATTATTGGTACAAGCCTAAAGATGCAGAGAATTTTTGATATTATCGAAAGGGTTGCAGCTTCTTCTGCAACAGTACTTATTACAGGAGAGAGCGGGGTAGGAAAGGAACTCATTGCGCGGGTAATCCATCAGCATTCAAAGAGACAGGGCCCGCTTGTGGTCATCAATTGCGGCGCTATACCAGAGACACTGCTTGAAAGTGAGCTCTTTGGTTATGAAAAGGGAGCATTTACCGGTGCAACTGCCACACGGACAGGAAGATTCGAGATTGCGGATAAAGGTACTATATTTCTTGATGAGATAGGCGATATGAGCCTTTCGCTACAAGTGAAGCTGTTACGGTTTTTACAGGAAAAGACCTTGGAAAGGGTTGGTGGAAACCGGAGCATATCGGTGGATGTACGCGTTATAGCTGCAACAAACAGAAACCTTGAAGCCCTTGTCAAAGAAGGAAAATTTAGAGAAGACCTCTATTACAGGCTCAATGTGATACCCATCTCCATTCCTCCTTTACGGGAGAGAAAACAGGATATCCCGTTACTTCTCAACTATTTCCTTGAGAAGTTCAATGCCGTAAATCAGACGAGCATTGACGGAATTACCGAAGAAGCTATGGAAGTTATTATGAATTACAATTATCCGGGAAACGTGAGGGAACTGCAGAATATTGTTGAACGGCTTGTGGTGTTCAAACGGAACGGTAGGATAAATATAGAAGACCTTCCTGATAAGCTCTTTAACTCCGCTATTACTTCTCCTTATGAGAGCGATATAGTAAAAGACTACGATACACTTGTCTCCGAATTTGAAAAAGGTCTTATATTAAAAGCCCTTGCAAAGAGCCAGGGGGTCAAGAGCCAGGCTGCAAAGATATTGAGTATCAACAGAACAACACTCATTGAAAAGATGAAGAAGCTTGGTATCTGATATGTAATCTCCCTCCTGTCATATTTTTGACAGAGAACCGCAACACACCCCTCCTGATTATTAAAAAGACTAATCTTTCATAGTGGTATATATTTTGCAGAAATAATCAGTTGATGTCTTCGAATACCAAACTTATTCACGATGCATTTACTGAATTTTCCCGGGTTTCAGGGACACTTGTTACCTACTATACTGTTCTTGAAACAACCATACGAGATTTAAAAAAAGAGATTGAGGAGAAGAATAAAGAGCTTGAAAAGTCGAAGTTATATCTCCAGAGCATTCTGGATTCCCTTCCCATATGTGTTTCAGTTCTTGATGGTGAGAAGGTTATCTTTTCTAACAAACAGATGGAGGCATTACAGGGTTCTGACTTTATTACACGCATCCCACTGGGGAAGGAAAAATCAGGAGAATGTAGCGTTGGCAGATTCCGATATCGATGGAGAAAAGAGGAACTCACGAATGGGCTGGAAGGCAAGATGATTATGATCTTTGAAGATGTCACTGAGATTGAGAGAATGAAGGAAAGACATGAGATGGACAAAAGACTCATGGCAATGGGAGAGATGGCAGCACGAATCGCACATGAGATAAAGAATCCCCTTGGCAGTATGGAGCTTTTTCTTTCGTTGCTCATGAAAGAAAAAAAGAAGACGAAACAATATTGTGATTATATACTTCTTGGCATCAAGACGATTGAGAGAATCATCAATAACATTCTTTCCTATACAAGGCCACGACAACTCTCCTTTATACGGGAGAACCTCTCTGAGGTGATCAAGGAAATGATTGATTTTATGTCCATTAGCTTTAAGGGCAAAGACATTGCTATTGAATTTCATTCATCCTGTACTGATGCAACCCTTTTTGACCCTGATTTAATGAGGCTTGTTATTATGAACCTTATGAGTAACGCAGTTGATGCAGTGACTGAGAAAGGAACAATTACTATTACGCTCACAGAGGAAGGTGAATATACACTGTTATCTGTACATGATGATGGGAATGGCATGGATGAAGAGACACATAGGAACATATTTAATCCTTTTTTTACAACCAAAGAGAAGGGTGTAGGGCTTGGTTTGTTTATTGTATACAATATTATAAAAGCCCATGGTGGATATATTGAGGTAGAAACGTATCCTGGTAGTGGCTCTACTTTTAACGTATATATACCAAAGGTAATACCATGAAATATACGATACTTGTGGTAGATGATGATGAGCATATGAGGATTGCGCTCAAGGAATCTCTCACAAGAAAAGGTTACGAGGTTCATACAGCCAGTGACAGCAAAAGTTCCAAGGAGATTATGGAGCGGCTGATTGTTGACCTTATTATAACGGATGTAAAGATGCCTGGGGAGAACGGCATTGAACTCCTCCATTATATAAAAGAAAGAATTCCCTATGTTCCAGTCATTCTCATTACAGCCTATGGTACCATTCAGGATGCCGTAAGGGTAATGAAGGAAGGAGCCTTTGATTATTTAGAGAAGCCGTTTAATGTAGAAACTCTCTACGAACTGGTCAAAAGGGCAATTGGTATAGCACAGGGCAAAATTATTTATGTTTCGCGGGGAATGAAAGAGGTACTCGTTCGGGCTACCATGGTAGCGAAAACAGATCTGACAGTACTCATAACAGGAGAGAGCGGGGTAGGAAAAGAACTCATTGCCCGATATATTCAGGAAAATAGCGAACGAAGGGATAGGCCATTTGTTCCGGTAAACTGCGCTGCTCTCCCTGATAATCTTCTTGAAAGCGAACTCTTCGGTTATGAGAAAGGGGCTTTTACCGGTGCCACAACAAGGAAATTGGGAAAGTTTGAAGTTGCCGGAGGAGGAACAATCCTACTTGATGAGATTACAGAAATGGATCTCAGGTTACAGGCAAAACTGTTGAGGGTGCTCCAGGAAGGAGAGATTGAGGTTATAGGATCAAAGTATCCAAAAAAAATCGATGTACGGGTAATTGCAACAACAAATAGGAACATTGAGGAAATTATATCAGCAGGAAAATTCAGGGAAGACCTCTATTACAGGCTCAATGTGTTTCGCCTCCATGTCCCTCCGTTGAGACAGCGGAAAGAAGATATACCGGTTCTCGCAGCATACTTTGTAAAGAAGTATTCACGGGGTCTTGATGTCAGGATTGACGATGATGCACTGAATTTTTTGATCGGTAATGACTGGAGAGGTAATATACGGGAGCTTGAGAATACCCTTGCACGTGCCTGTGTGCTTTCAAATTACACTGTTATAAAGCGCATCCATTTAGAGCAGGTGAGTTTTGAGAATAACATCAAGGTATCATCAGTGAAGGAAATGGAGATGAAACTGATTATTGATACATTAAAAACCGTCAATGGAAACAGGACTCGGGCAGCATCTCTTCTCGGAATTACTGTCAGAACATTGCGAAACAAGATCAATGAATATAGGGAACGGAATATAGTCGTTCCGTAGGGGAGGGTATATGGAGATTCTTGGACTCATCGAAAAGGTTCTCAATATACGAACATTTTACCATAAGGTTTTGGCAACTAACATTGCCAATGCAGAGACACCCCATTACAGAGAAAAATATATCGATTTCAGGGAAGCATTGAAAGGGAAACTCGACAGTGAAAGAGATATACAGGTGCGTGAAAGAATAGAGGGGGCAAAGCCTGATGGCAATACTGTTGATATGGAGAGACAGATTGCTGAAATGACTGAGAATTCTCTCCTTTTCAATGCTCTTGTCCAAAGTCTTTCAAAGAAGTTTTCATTGATGCGATATATCATCAACGAAGGAAGGAGATAGTATGGGAATACTCGATATATTAAAAATTGGTGCAAAAGCGCTGAAAGCACAGAAAATAAGGATGGAAGTGATCGCTGCAAATCTTGCAAATATCCATACCACACGAACAGAAAAGAATGAACCCTATAGAAAAAGAGAGGTTGTTTTTAAACAGGATCCTGTGGAAAGTTCTACAGGCTTTGCAGAAAGACTGAATGACAAACTTAAAAGTGTGAAGGTGGAGGAGATAGTGGAAAGCAAAAAACCCTTTATTAAGGTATATGATCCATACCATCCAGATGCTCAAAAAGATGGCTATGTTGAATATCCAAATGTAAGCCTTATGGAAGAGATGACTGATATGATGCTTGCCACACGGTCCTATGAGGCAAATGTTAATCTCATAACGGTCACTAAAGAAATGTTTCTCAAGACCCTTGAGATAGCTAAATAATAAGGAGGATTCCATGAAGATTGAACACTATGGTTTCAACCCCTCTATTGACCAGATGGAGAAAAATACAACCGCTAAGAAAACAACATCCTTTGTTGAAACGCTTAAAGAATCAATCAATAAAATGGGAGAAATAGAAAGAGAAGCGGATCAAGAAATAAGTAAACTTGCAACCTTGGAGTCTTCTGATATCCATAATACTATGATTGCCATAGAAAAGGCTGACATGGCTTTTCAAATGATGATGCAGATACGGAATAAGATTATCACTGCCTATGAAGAAATAATGAGAATGCAGGTATAAGACATGGCACCAAAAGAGGTTATTCTCAAGAATGCGAAATCATATATCAATAGTATGCCAAAAAAGAGGCTTTATGTATACCTTTTTCTCTTTGTTGTCATTATGGGTATTTCTTTCATAGGGCTTTCGTTTATTCAGAAAGATAGTTATGTTGTCCTCTTTTCAGGCTTGTCCTTAGAGGATGCCTCAGCTGTGGTTTCAAAGCTGAAGGAATCAAAGATACCCTACAAGCTTGAAATGAGTGGAACAGCAGTCAGTGTGCCAAAGGCAAAGGTCTATGATGTGCGACTTTTTCTCGCCTCTCAAAACGCTCTGCCCGGCAGTGGCGGGGTTGGATTCGAGCTTTTCGATAAAACGTCGTACGGTATGACGGAATTTTTACAGAATGTCCATTACAAGAGGGCAATACAGGGTGAACTCCAGAGAACCATAAATCAGATGCCAGAAGTACGGGCCTCACGGGTTCATATTGCATTACCAGAAAAGACACTCTTTCGAGAGAAAGAAAAAGAAGTAACAGCATCCATTTTTTTGAAGCTGAGACAGGGAAGAACCATTTCACGTGAACAAATCATGAGTATTGTGTATCTCGTCTCAGGGAGCATAGAAGGCATGAGACCAGAAAATGTTGTGGTTGTGGAGGCATCAGGAAAAGTTCTCTATAAACAGGATGCCCCATCGTCCGGTTACGCCATAACAGCTCACCAGCTTGAGTTACAGAAGGGTGTGGAAAAGAAAATTGAGGAATCGATTCAGTCCATGCTTGATAGAATTATCCCTGCAAATAAGTCAATCGTCAAGGCAAATGTTGAGTTGAATTTCAGGAGGGTCGAGAAGACGGAATCCCATTATTTACCAGAAAAATCTGCCATAACATCAGAAAAGAGAAGCAAAGAGAAGGTGGTAAGCAAGAATGAAGAAGGAAAAGGAGTGCCTGGAGTAGCATCAAATATGAAGACAGAGAAAAAGGGTGACACAAATAAGGTCAACGAATCTGAAAGACAGGAAGACCAGATATCCTATGAAGTAAGCAAAACGATAAAAAATATAACGGAACCAATCGGTGATATCAGGCGTATGTCCATAGCAGTGCTTATCGATGGGAAGTATGAAAAAGTCAAGGAAGGAAAGGACGAAAAGCTGAAATACATACCCCGTACAGAGAAGGAACTGCTGGATATAAAAAATCTTGTGGCACGGGCTTCAGGGTTCGATGATGAACGGGGTGATAAGATAGAAGTATTGAATATGCCGTTTGAAATAGAAGCCACTCAAGACGAGAAGATAAATGGTATAGGGAACAAAGAGCTTTACCTTGATTTTGCACGATATGGTTTTTATCTGCTGATGGTAATCTCCTTTTTCCTCTTTGTTGCCCGACCGATGATGAATATTCTCAAAATGAGAAGAAAAGAAGCGTATGAGGCACAGGATGTCTACCTTAAGGAAGGGAGTGAGGGTATGAAATCCCTTGAGACGAAGAAAGGGGCGCTGCCAGAGGCACTGACGAATAAGGAGCTCGTAAGCAGTATCATACGGGCATGGGTCAAGGAGGGGACTGGTGGATGAGGAGAAGTTTACAGGACTGAAAAAAGCTGCCATCTTACTCTTAACAATCGATGAAGAGCTTTCAAAGGAGATTATTAAAGATCTTGAGGAAGATGAAATAAAGGCCATAAGCAGAGAAATACAGCATATAGGTATGGTTCCAGAAAAGGTTGTCAATAGAGTTCATGAAGAATTTTTATCTACCTTGAATAAAAGTTCCGCACGACCTTTGGTAAAAGGGGAAGATAAGTTCAAAAACATTTTGAAGAAGACCCTTGGTGAAGAAAAGGCAGAACTCCTTATTGATGACAGACTAAAAAAATATTCGCCGGGAGATTTTTTGAAACGGTGTGACACACGAGCCCTTTCCCATTTCTTGAGAAATGAGCATCCTCAAACTATAGCCCTTGTCCTTTCTGTAACCGGTCAAAAGAAAGCAGGAGAAGTACTTGTCACCCTTCCAGAAGCAAAGCGTGTAGATGTGGCGATGAGAATGGCATTCCTTGACAAGGTTGATAAAAAGGTTCTTGAGGATATTGAGAATGTATTGAAGGAGGAGCTCGAATCATTGGGCGTGGTAGAAGGGAAAAGTCTCGGCGGTGTTGAAATGGTGGCAGGTATATTGAACCAACTTGACAAAAAGTATGAAAGCGAGATACTTGAAAAACTCGACGAAGTAAATCCTGAACTTGCAGAAAAGATCAAACAACTAATGTTTACCTTTGACGATCTCACAAAACTTGATGACAGAGGCATGCAGACACTACTGAAAGAAATATCTTCAGATGACCTTGCCCTTGCATTGAAGGGTGCATCTGATTCTTTAAAAGAGAAGATTTTTTCCAATATGTCAGAAAGAGCAGCCGCAATGTTGAAAGAAGACCTTGAAGCGAAAGGTCCTGTGAAGGTTTCAGACGTAGAAAAGGCACAGCTACGGATTGCCATGACGGCAAAAAAACTTGATGAAGAAGGGAAGATCGTTATTGCACGTGAAAATGAGCAATTACTATGATACCATCATGCCCTTTGATGGGGCATCCATTGATACAGCAAGGTCAGAATATAAGGAAGCTTTCACTCCCCTGTTTCAAGCACAATCCGGACAACCGTTAGAGGAAGAGCAGAGAGACTTGGAAGGTGAAATGCGAAAGATTTTTGAAGATGCATACAAAGAAGGCGAAAAAGCCGGGTATGAATTTGGCATGAGAAAGGCAGATGTTCTTATCAAACGGCTCAACGACTATCTAATGGAAGTGCAGACATTTAAAAAAGAGTTGGTCCAAAGAAATGAAAGACTCTGTGTAGAACTTGCTATTCTATTTGCTGAAGCCATTATACTCAGAGAATACACGGGCGATAGAGATATTATTCGTGAAATGATACGGAAAGGACTCGAACTCTGTGAGGATAAGAGTACCATAACCATCAGAATGCGTAAAGAAGATGCAGACTATATCAGGAGTATTGAACAGCACCTCACTGTTATTACTGACGATACGTTGAGAGAACCAGGGTTTATTATAGAAACTGACCTTGGAACGATTGACGGACGGATATCAGTCCAGATTAATGAATTGAAGAAAAGATTTTTATATGGAGATTGAAGTACTACGAGAAAATCTCAAAATATTTTACCCATATGAGATTTATGGACAAGTGACACAGGTGGTCGGTCTTGTTATAGAAGGTAGAGGTCCTGTATCTTCAGTGGGCGATGTCGTGGTCATATATCCAGTTGATAGCACTACGGCTATAGAAGCTGAAGTAGTCGGTTTCAGGGATAAGAGAACCCTTCTCATGCCTCTTGGTGAATTGAGAGGGATAGCAATTGGTTCAAAAATAGTATCAAAAAAGAGAACGACACGTGCACCTGCAGGGAAGGCATTGTTGGGAAGGGTTATCGATGGCCTCGGCAATCCCATAGATGGTAAGGGACCCCTTGTTCTTTCAGAAACTGTCAATGTGTACAGAGAGACTGTAAATCCTATGAAGAAAAAAAAGATTACAGAGCCTCTTGATCTTGGTATACGGAGTATCAATGGTCTCTTAACATGCGGAAAAGGGCAACGACTTGGGATTTTTGCTGGTTCAGGTGTGGGTAAGAGTGTGCTTATGGGGATGATAGCGCGTCATACAGAAGCTGATGTGAATGTTATAGGATTAATCGGCGAGAGGGGAAGAGAAGTCAGAGAATTTATAGAAGAGAACCTCGGTGAAGGGTTACAGCATTCTATTGTTATCGTTGCCACATCTGATCAGCCACCCCTTATACGGATACGGGCAGCATTCCTCACAATAGCCATTGCAGAGTTCTTCAGGGATAAAGGGTTTGACGTTCTTCTTCTTATGGATTCTCTAACACGATTCTGTATGGCACAGAGAGAGGTGGGTCTTGCAATTGGCGAACCGCCAACGACCAAAGGATATACGCCAAGTGTTTTTTCCATGCTTACAAAGTTTCTTGAGAGGGCAGGAAACGGAGAGGGTGAAGGGACCATGACAGCGATTTATGCCGTTCTTGTTGAAGGGGATGACTTTGATGACCCTATTGCAGATGCTGTGAGAGCAATCCTCGACGGACACATTGTGCTTTCACGGAAACTTGCTGATGTAAATCAATACCCTGCAGTTGATATATTACGGAGTGTGAGTAGAACAATGAAGGAGATAGCATCCAAGGAGCACATTGCCTATGCCAGCAGTATCAAGGATATTATATCAGAATATGAACGGTCAGAAGATCTTATTAATATTGGTGCGTATCAAAAAGGAAGTAACAAAAAGATAGATTATGCTATTTCTATGATTGATAGGGTAAAAGCCTTTTTAAAACAGGGCATTGATGAAAAGGTAACCCTCGAAGAGACACTGAATAGTATGATGATTCTTTTTAAGGTTTAGTTGAAGAGAGATGAATAGATTTCCCTATCAAAAGCTTCTTGAGGTTAAGGAAAAACTAAAAGATAAAAAAGTTAAGGAGCTGTATAATTTTTTTGAAACTCTTGAGAAGATAACAGGGAGCATCAAGGACACAGAAGAAGAGATTAACAAGCAGTACAGGTATATGGAAGGCAGCCTCTGTGGAAGCGATTTCTCAGTTTTGAAAGACTATATATACTACCTTGAGGAGAAACGGATGCTTTATCTCAAGGAGAAGAGAGACATACAAAAGAGAATAGAAGATATGAGACATGAAATTATTAATATTGTTAAAGAGATAAAGATGTTTGAGAATATCAAGTCAAAACGATTGAAGGCCTTCTTGAAAGAGGAAAGAAAAAATCAACGAAAACATCTCGACAGTCTTGGACTGAGAAAAGAGAAAAATTTTCCGTAGCAGGGAAATTTTTTCTTCCCCGTATTACTTCTCTATTACATAACACTACTGAACTTCACTGAAATTATTATATTTATTGTTTGGCATACTTTTTGACAAACAAAATAGTATGGACGTTTCAGGTCTCGATATTTTTTTATCACCCCTGAAAGACATAGAGTCTAAACAAGCAGAACACTATAAAAATACCAAAGGTGAATTTTTATCCCTTTTGCTTTCATATATACAAATGCCTTTGGGTGAATTAAAGGGGATCGCACACTACTATGGTAGTTATACCTCATCAGAACCTATCACACTACTCGAGGAGACACTACTACAGGAAAATACAGAGTATAAGGACAGGAATCTATTAGAATCCTCAGAAACACTCACACCCTCACAGCTCAAA
>Ga0272448_1005527_pt1 | contig 13955 bp, 13 predicted proteins | sample YNPCB0191_FD_202220 | JGI IMG/M metagenome (GOLD analysis project Ga0272448, IMG submission 202220) | Hot spring sediment microbial communities from Yellowstone National Park, WY, United States - YNP-CB-019-1 | ecosystem: Environmental > Aquatic > Thermal springs > Hot (42-90C) > Sediment...
AAAGTTGTCGCGCCGAATTTTGAAAAGGATAAGGCCTTTATTGACGAGCAGCGGGAAAAACTGGAGAAAGGAGACACCGCCTTTGACAGGGAAATAAGGAAGGCGGCCAAGGAAGCAGAGGCAAAAGAAGCATACATGGATAAGCTTGCTAAAAAATACGGCACCAGGGACAAGGACGAGCTGGAAAAAATCATCAGGGAAGAGCAGCAAAAAGAGCAGCAAAGCGCCGAAGTATGGAAAAGGGCCGGAGACAGGTATGAATACGCTGAAAAGGGCGCGAAAGTGGCAGGTGTCATTGCCGACGCCGGAGTGGACGCGCTGACGAACATGACAGGACCCGCGGGCAAAGGCATCCGGGCCGGGTACAAAGTGCTTAAAGGCGTGGCCGGCAGCATGGCTGAGGACGGCGTGAGCGCGTCAAGCTTTGCTTCGGGCGCGGTAAAAGGAGGCGCCGACGCATGGACGGATTTTATCGACAACCCGTATAAAAAGGCGGTGGTAACCGTAGGCGGCGAAGTAATAGGCGGAGCAATTGGAAACGGAACAAAGGGTGCCAAAGATGGACTTGTGGACGGTATCTCCAAGGTAGTTACCGGCACGATTACCGACAAAATCGGCGGAAACGGCTATGGAAATGAAATGTCGAGCATGGTTTTAAAGAACGGGAATGTGAGAGTTGCGGTAAAATCAGGCGACAAATGGATAGGAAAGACGCTTACCGAGGCTTCCGCGAATTCATTCGTCAACAAGAAGCTGATGAACCAGGGGCTGCAGTCGGGAGTGAAGACGGCCGGCGGATTGCTGGATGAGTTCGGGATCAAGCCTTATGTTACCGAACCGCTTAAAAAGAAGCTGTAGAAGGGGGATGTATCAGACATGAAGCTTACAATAAATGAAATAGCTTTTCTTGCCGGAGCGTACAGGGAAAAGTCGCCGTTGAGCCTTTTTGCAAATATTGATGCGCGGCTGGACGGGACTGAGGAAAAGAGCCTTGTGAAAAAGGGTGTCTACATCGACGGCGGCCTGTCGCCCAAGGAGAAGGAAATGCTTGATGTGGCGGCAGGCGCCGGAAGGTGCGCAAGGGTTGCGCTTAAGGACAATTCCTGTGTGGTTGAAAAGTATGTTTACAGGGATGGGGGAAAAATTGTTCTGGTGGAAAATGACGGGGGAGATCTGCTTTTCAGCGTGCCTGATGGATGGTCGAAGACCTTGTCCGAGATTTCTGAGTTTACAGGTATATCCAGAATAAAGAGTTCATTTATCGAGGTTCTGCTGCCGGTTGAGCAGATGATGGCGCTGCTTGCCGTTATCGACCTCAGCCGTAAAAATGCCTTGAATTCCTATATCGGAAACAATGTTGAAAATGGGCCAATTGCATATACGGACATTGTCCGCCACCTGGAGAATCCGGGGAAAAACAGTTTTGTGCACATGCTTAAAAAGAATTATAATTTCAGTGTTCCGGAAGCCGGGGAAGTAGGAGCTTTGCTGGGCGGATTGTCGGGCAAGGGATGCATAAGACTTGAAAAAGGGTGCTCGCTTCAAGCGGAATATGCCGTTTTTGCAAGCAGTTTTCTGATTCCGGAAACGGTTGTCATAATGGAGGCGTTCAATGCGGATGAGCACGGCCGCGTCACGTCAGGCGCGGCACTGTGCGTATGCGCGGGAGTTAAAGACATAGCGTCGTTTATTTTCAGCCCTGAAGGAATAGAGCTCTCTTCCATCAGCGGAATGCAGCTCATGCAGATGGTTGAAAATTTCCTGAATTGTCCCGATATTACGGGTTGAAGAAAATAACGGCAGTCAGGCAGACCAAGGCAAATGATCCCAACCCATCCCTGCAGCTGGTCCGGCGTCCCTTATTGGCTCCGGACAAGTTGAAAAGCATGCCGAAAAGCCTCTTCATCGTCGCCGGGGCCGGGACCCAACCGCATATGCATACGAACACTGATTTCATGTTGTTAAGGATGATATTTCGTGCTAAAATAAATGAAGCGCAAGGAGAGCCGGGCATGTCTGCGAGTTAAAAGAAACTGTGGCCGGAGGAACGAGGATGATAGACTATTATGCCGCTTATTCCCCATATGCCATGCTTCTAATTGCAACCACAATTGCCTGCGTCGTGTTTGGAGCCTTTTTATGCGCATATGGATTTATAAAAGTTGAGAAAAGCTTTTTATCCTGGATGGTTATTATTGCTTTGATTTGGTTTTTATGTCTTCCGGTTATGGGGTTTATGGCATTTGTTTCCCCTTCCCTTGAACTACAGGACATGTACCTGGATTTGCGAAGGTTTATTGCCCTGCTTGCTGTTGTCCCGTTGTTATGCGTTTTTTTCGGCATGCATCGCAGAGGATGCGGTCTGAAACAATGCGGCATGTTTGGCCTGGTTTTCCTGATACATATTATGTGTGTTTTCTGCCTATGGGAAAAAAGGCCCGGTGTATTGGCGGATTATCTGCCCATGCTTGATTTTGGTATTTTCAGCATATTACTGACGCTGTCAAGACGCAGCCTGTTTGTAGAGCTTTCTCCCGTGTCAATAGACAATTTCATGCAGGAGCTTGACGACATGATACTGATATTCGATAAAAGCGGGAAACTTATCGACGCAAACAGACAGGCAAAAAAATCATGGCCATTCCTGCATGATGGTTTGACGATAAACGAGTTTCTTAAAAGACTAAAGAAAATGACTGTTTCAAAAAAGTGCGTCGAAAAAAACGGCATAGTGCGGTATGAAGAGGTTGTGCTTTCCTTTTCCAATGGCATAAGGCACTACCAATACGGGGAAACCCAGGTAAAGGGTGAAAAGGGAAGCATCCGGGCAACCGTACTGAATTTTCATGATATAACCGAACAATCGCTGCTTGAAAAAGAACTGACGGGAAAAAATGATGAGCTTGAAAAACTGAATATCAAGCTTAAAGCTTTTCTGGATACCGCCGAAAAGCTTGTGGAAGAAGAACAAAAAGCAAAAGCCGTAAAAGATATAAAGGAAACGGTGGGTGCCAGGATTGAAAAACTGCTTTCCGGGCTTGAATCGGTATCCTTTTGCAATAAACAGGAAAAACTGCCGGAGTTGATAGAAAACTGCCGGGAAGCAATGGCAGGGGTGCGCATTGCCATGCAAAAGCTGATGCCGGATAGCGGAAAGGATGGGGAAGATGATTAAAATAGCCATAGCGGATGACCAGGTATTGCTTCGGGAAATGCTTTCAATGGTCCTTTCATCCGACAGCGGGGTGGAGATTGCCGGTCTGGCTGGCAACGGAGATGAAATCCTTGATATTTGCCGCGAGAAAAAACCTGACATTGTGCTTCTTGACATAAAAATGCCTGTCAGGGACGGCGTTTTTGCACTGGAAGCCATAAAAAAAGAAATGCCTCATATAAAGGTAATTATGCTCACCACATTTGGAGACGAAAGAAATGTGCTGGAGGCTTACAAAAAAGGAGCAAACGGTTATATTTTAAAGGACATCAAGCCACTCTTGCTTATAAAGGCTATAAAATGCGTTTTCGAGGGTTTGTTTGTCATGCAGGATGAGATTGCCGGACTGGTTCGCAAGCGGATTAAGCCATCGGCTTCAAAAAAAGCAAATGAGCTTGAGGCGTTGGAGGAGCTGCACGACGAATATGGTCTCGACGCGATTGACAGAAAGATTATCAGGCTTTTGGCGGACGGAAAAAGCAATAAAGAGATCGGCGAGGCTCTGAATTATTCCGAAGGTTCAATAAAAAACAGGATAACGCGCATTTTAACTGCGACCGGCTTGAAAGACAGGACGCAAATTGCCGTGTTTGCCCTGCAAAACAATATTATATAGAGCTTAATGAAGAGGGATGGACGCTTGCACACAAAATCCCTGACCGTTTAAAGGATGGCAGCGAAAGGCGCCTTTCAGCATGGAAACCCGCTGCTCCATGCCGCTTAAGCCCATGCCTTTTTGCACCTTACCGCATCCCGAGCCGTTGTCTATGATAAACAGTTCTATCATCTCGTTTTTATTCCGCAAAATAATGTCCACCCTGCTTGCTTTCCCATGCCGCAAAGCATTGGTTATGCCTTCGCGGCACAGCTTGAACAGGGTGCTCTCTATCGAGACGTCAATCTCCCGCTTCAAATTGGAGCAATGAATCCCCACGGCAATAAATGCCGAGCGGAATTCATCAGCAAGTTTTTCCAACCGTTCTTCGATACCTTGCCTTATCAAGGGGCTTTGGTTTTCCACCGAGGCAACCGAGTTGATTTCCTTCAGACAGTCGGACAAAATTTTTTTTGCTCTATGCATGTACTCCATTCCCTGAGATTCCGTATCGGACATTCGGGCTATTTCCAATAAGGAAATTGCAAGCATGATTGAATGTCCCAATATGTCGTGGGCTTCCTGTGCTATAAAATTGCGCGTTCTGGTCACAACAAGCTTTTTTTTCAGTTCGGCTTGAATTGTCAATTGTTGATTGGCAGACTGCAATTCGTCATTTCTCATCTGCAACTTTTCCACAATGCCTTGCTTTGCCGTAACATCAATAAAGCGTATAAATGCTCCGCTGAACGATTTATCTCTTACCGGTCGGCAAATAACCCTTATGTACTCATTGGCTTCAGTCTTATAAGTAAAATCATGCGTTTTACCCGTATCAAAAGCAATAGACAGCCTTTGATCAGGTGAATAAGCGGCATTGCCAAAAGTCCTAGCGATGCTTTCTTTGCCGGCGGGAACAAGTTTGCCGGACATTGCCATTTTTTTAAAGGTTTCATTAAAACCTGCAATCCTGTCTTCTTTTACAAGCAGGATCCCTTCAGGGATATTCGCCAAAGCAACCTTGCGTGCAATTTTAAGATTGTCAAAGAATTGAAACTTAAAGGTGGCAAAGGCAAACAGGATGAGGGACGCAGAGGCGGACATGGGCGTTATGTCAAACGGGGGTGAAAAGCCAAAAATTTTTTTAAAAAAGCGGAATACATAGAGAAGATTGGCAATCATAGGTATGGCCATGGCAAAGGTAAAAAAAACGGTTTGAATGCGTTTTTCGCTGAATCGGCCCAAAAATCTTTTTCCGCATAATAAAATCCCGATTGCAAACAACAAAAAGCTATAGCCTTGATGCAAATAAAAAAGCGGGCCAAAGCTGTCTCCCCAAAAATCAAAATTTGTATAAAACAAATAATGCAGCGGATTTGTGGCAACTGTCAAAAAGCATAGAGCCGATATCGGCAGCAGCAACGCCATAAGCTTTTTCCCAGGCTTGGCGCCATTTGCAAAAATATGGGCGAAAACAATAAAAGCCGGACCCAGAAAGCAAACGCCGGCATATTGGCAAACAACAAAGAAAAACTTTATCTGGGCATTTGGCGCAAATGTTTTCAGAATCTTTGAGACAATCCAAAGCGCAAGTATGCCCTGCAACACAAAAAACGAGGACAATAATGAGCTTTTCACTGCCTTAAGATAAATCACCGCGTTGATAAAGACAAGCAAAAACACGGAAAGAATGTGAAAAAGAGCAATGTAATACGATTCATACACAAAGGTCTCCGTCATTTTCATTTTCTCCACCGCTAAAAACAGCAGCTTTTATCATTAGCCGCAAGTTATTGATGAGATGACTTGCGGCACTATTTTTACCTTTTATTCTTATATTATAATATTTTTGGGTATATTTTTCAATTTTGCGGTTGGGATTTCGCAGGGCGGATTTCTAAAAAACAGCCTAATTTTAAACAAAAACGGGGGTTTTAACATGAAAAAAATATTTATTTGCTTTATTGCCTTAGCCTTAATGTCTCTTGTTTTTACGGGGTGCTCAAGCGATAAACCCAAGCAAGCCGGGCAGGATATGAAAAGCGCAACCTCACAGGCGCAAAAACCGGCCGAATCGCAAGAATCGGGGCAAACCTCAATTTCGGTTAAAACTAAAGACGGCTCCCTGTCGGTCGAAAACGGGGACGGCTCCCTGTCGGTGGCAACCGATAAAAGCGTTGAATTGCCAAAAGGCTATCCCTCAGACAAATTCCCTATATATGGAGGAAGCTTCATATACTCGGCAATCGAATTGGAAGGCTCATATACCATTTCGGCTTTCAGCAAGGACGAAGTTAAAAAGGTTATTGCTTTTTATGAAAAAGTTTTGGCAGGGGCGAAGGTCAACATGGACACTAAAACCGATGAAAGCCTTACTTCAATGGGAACGAAAAGCGGGTACGCCTACACCATGGACGTGGGCAAAAGCACCGAGAAGGGCTACAAGACGATTATAACCATTTCTTTGCAGCCGGCGGAATGAGAAAGAGTGGAGTGAATGGAAAAATAATTCAAAAACGGGCTGGAAATTGATCCGGGAAGAGGGACAAAGCCGCTGATTATGGGAGGCAGAACGATTCTGCCCATAAGGGTCGTGGCGGAAGCCTTAGGGGGCAGTATCAGCTGGAACGAGAACGAGAGAAAAATTACCATTGCCCGCCAGAATACAGTAATTGAGATGTGGGTGGACAATAAAGAAATGCGGGCAAACGGGGCGGCGATCACAAACGATGTGCCACCCACGATTATCGGGCGTGAAGCTACGTCCCTGTAGGGTTTGTAGCTGAAAACCTCAATTGTGGCGTGAGCTGGGATGAAGCAACACGCACTGTAACCATTACAACCAGATAAATAATTCAAAGCTAAAGGGTTGTTTTGCCGCATGAAAGAGTTTTTAAAATGTTTTAAAGAATATGATGTCAAAAAAGCAGCCCCATACTGGGGCGTGCTTTGTCTTGCTTTTTTTCTCATAAATGGCGGCTGGGTTTTAAAAAGTTTTGCTCTTTACCTGACGAAGAGGCCCCTTTCCTCAGGGTTGCAGCTTCTTTTTACGGGGACGGCTTTTTTAATCGCCCTCTTTATACTTTATATTTTTGCCCAAAAAGCTTTTGGTCGCTTTAAGTCTTTGATCTCCTGCTTTCCGGCACTCCTTGCGGGAACGCTGTTTCTTGCCGCAGTCGTTGGAGCAGTTCCTTTGATCTTAAAAGCCTGGGCTTACTATCTGGCCGCTATGCTCCGACAGGGTGATGTGAACGGTTGGGCAGCAGCACTGCTTTTGGCCGCGCTATTGTTAGTTTTGGCTGTTTTTGCCGTGTTTGCGGGGATGGCTGCCTGCATTTTTTTGCTGTACGGTGTTCCTGTCCGCAAAACCGGGCGGGCGGCGGCTGCGCTGGCCGAGATTTGCCTTGAAAGGTTTCCTGTTTTTTTGCTTATTGTTCTGGCCGGAATCTTATTCGGGGCCGGCCTGCTTAAAATTATGCAATTAATTGAAGTTTTTCTGAAGGAAATCCTTCCCTACGGTTTTTATGCCCGCTATGTTTTGGAGATGTTTTTAGCCGGTGTAAAAACGCTTTCCGCTTTCTTCCTTTTGGGCAGTGTTCAGTTTGTAATGTATAAAGACCGGGGCAAGTTTGAAGGGAAAATTAACCAAGGGAACGGCTCCCCGGCGTTTTTGGCGGGAGCCGCCCTTTTGGCCGCAGGGCTTGTGCTGTGCAATGTTTGGCCTTATATCGATGTTCAGAAGCAGGTCTTGAAAAACATAGAGGCCAGGATAATCAAGGGGGATAATCTGAGAAACATAGGCCAAAGCGGCGCGGCATCTGCCGAATACCTGAGAGCGGAAGGGGATCTCACTGCTTTTTCAGGGTATCTTGCGGGAATAAAGGAAATACGGGAGAACGGAGAAATCAGAGAGGCCATGGAAATTTTGGACAAGGCCGAAGAAATGTGCCCCGATTCACCTTATGTGCCTTACTTCAAAGGGATGCTGCAAAAAACAGCCAGCCCGCGGTGGGAGGACGATCCGGATATCAATAGTCTGTTTGCCTCTGCAGCTTTGAAAAGTACGGGAAAAAATGCCGCGCTTCTCCCTGAAGTGAGACTTTGGACCTTCAGCAGTTTTCGGGCAGCGGGAGAAAAAAAGAAGGCGCGAGAGGAGTTTAATCTGGCTGTTGCCCGGGGTATATTCGGTGACAGGTTTGAAGGTATTGCCGCAGCAGAGGAAAAAAGGCTGGACGAACTGAAGCAGGAAGCTGCAAGACTGGTGGCTATGCTAAGACAAAGGGAACTCTATGTGCTTGTGAACAGGGCGGAGTACGAAGACGAAAATTCGCTGCTGTGGGAATTCCTGGAATACAACAGGCGCCATCCCGGATCGGAGGGCTTTTACCAGGCTGCGCTTATTGCGGAACGAATTCCTTATCCCGAATATATGTATGAATTTGCCCGGAAATATTTTGCCGCAAGAACAAGAGGAGAAGGAGAAGAGGAGATCGGAGCGGCTCTCTTAACCTCATATATGTATGTCAAATCAGGCCACTCCCAGGAGGCCGAAGAACTGATGAAAGAAATGTACGGCAAGCACCCGGGAAATGAAGAGATTGCCTGCGACTATGGCTACACCCTTTTGGAAAACAAAAAGCCTGAACAGGCTTTGGCTGTCATTAAAGCGCAAGGTGCCAGGGCTCCTTCCATGCTCTATCTCCAAGCTGTGGCCTTCGAGCAAATAAAGGATTATCCGCAGGCATTGGAAACCTTGTCCCTCCTCTGCCGTGAGGCAGAGAATAAAGGTGCTGCACCTGGGGAAATAAGGAAAATCGACGAATACCTCTACCGCTTTTTGTTGGAGTACCAGGAGTTATCCGCCTGGGGAACGGCGAAAGGGCAGGATTTTGTTTTTGAACTGAAAAAGAAGCAGGAACCGCCTTTAGTCTACCATTATGTTTTAGGACTGGAAGCCAGGCAAGCCGAGAATTACGAGGAGTCCAACATGCATTTTGCCCGGCTGCTGGAATTGAACCCCCATCTTGCTTATCCCTATTATTTATTGGGCGTCAATTACAATGAAATGGCGGGCTATCTCAAAAAAGACTGCTATCCCTTGGCGGAAAAAAATTTCCTGCAATTTTTAGAGCGCCGCCCTGATGCAGTGGAAGGGTATTTCTGCCTGGGAATGGTTTATAAGCACATGGGCGACCTGGTCAAGGCCGAGAGGGCTTTTTGCAAAGTAATCGCCCTGAATCCCAGGCGGGACAATCCCTTGTATGAACCTTACAGCATGTACAACCACGCTTTGGCCGAGATTGAAAAAATCAAAGAGAAAGGACAGAAATAAAATGGTTGTGGCAGGTATAGCGGTGGTGATGGGTGCTTTTTTACACAGCCTTTTATCCGGATGGGAAACATGGACAGTGGTTTGCCTGGCAGGCGGGGCCATAGCGGCATTTTTAAGCTGTCCTCCTGTCCGGCAAAAGATCGGCCCGCAAAGCGGGAAAAAAAGTGTGGTTTATAACCTGGCACTGGGTGTGCTGTTATTTGCCTTGGCTTTGACAACTCCTGCATTGGGGTCATCGTTCGGACCGCAAAAACTGGACAAAGCTGTTAAAAAAAGCGTTTCCCTGCTTTCATCGGGAGATTTGGAGCGTGCGGAACATCTCCTTACAGAGCTTTTGGTTCAATACCCTGATGTTCCTGAGATAAGGCTGAATTTGTCTTCGGTCTATTTGCGCAAAGGACAGCCGGAAAAAGCGATCAGCGTGCTGGAGGAAGTCAAAGAGCACAGGTTGTTCAACGCCTCGGAACTCTTCAATTATGCTCTGGCTTGTTACCAGAAAGGAGAGTTCAAGGATGCCCTGGTCAACCTGCAGAAGGCCCTGCTTATGGAGCCGGGTTTGGCAGAGGGCTGGCTCTATGCAGGGGAATGTGCCCTGAAGCTGGGGGAATATAAGGCTGCCCTCTACTATTTGGGCCAGCTGGCGCAGATAAAGCCCAAGTTGCCTTTGGCCCATGTTCAGTTGGCCCGAACACATCTAATGGTCATGGATTACCGGGAAGCACTGGCAGAACTGGAAAAAGCAATGGAACTTGAGCCGGAGGCCCAATTAAGGCAGGAAATCCTCACGCTCAAGGAAGAAGCAGGATATTACCGCAGCCGGATTGCCGAAAGCAGCAATTGAGCAATTGAAGGGCAGGTTGACAAATTGTCGGGATATTTTAGTAACCGGAAAGAGGAAAAAGTTGTTAAAAGGGCAAAAGTTACCGCTGCTATTCTTATTCTGGCGCTTTTGGCGGCGGTTTGCTTTCATCCTGCTCAGGTTAAAGCCGGTGTTGTTTCCGATGTGCTGGGATTGGACGGCATGACTGGAAAAGTTGCAGACGATGTTTTCGACGGCGGCTGCAAGCTCATTGGCGGTCCTGTCTACAACCTGGGCAAAGGTATTTACGATACGTTGTCTGGAACTGTCGGCATGCTTGCGGGAGACCACAGTACGGTAGGCCAAGTGGCCGGCTGGGCAGATGTTGTTTTAAACGCAGCTCAGACAGGCATAGTAATCTACACTCTGGCCACAGGTACAGCCACTCTACCCGTTCTGGCGACCGTAACCATTACCATAACTTTGGGCAAAGCGGCTGTTGAGTCTCTGAAAAACATTGACAAGATATTTTCCTGGCTGGAAAAGAACCTTGGAGATGCGATGCGCAGTTTAATAGATGTCTACAAGCCCAACATTTACATTTACGCCGACAGAGATTTAACCGTTAAAGTCCGCTTGGCACCCGAAAGTTACATTACGGCTTCTTTGCCTGAGTACGGCAGGGAACGGGGCTGGACGGCCCAGGTCTTTAACGGTTCGATAAATGGAAGAAATGATTACCTGTTTTATGAAGCCCGCGTACCGGACTGTGGTTTCCAGAGAAAAGAAGGATATAGAATCAGAGGAGGAAACCTTAAAAATGATTTGCGCCGGCTGATGGAAATGTATGGCTTTAATGGCAAAGAAACTGCTGATTTTGTGGAATATTGGGAGAAAAAACTTTCAAGCCAGCGAGACTATGTTTTTTATCCCCAAGATACAACCATAGTGGATAAAATCGTGGCTGTCAGTGTGGAGCCGGAGCCGGTCAGCATCTACAGATTGTGGTTTTTGATCGAGAAGGACCAGGGACAAATTGTGAAGCCTGCGGAATCCTTGGAGAAAGTGATCCGCAGCCCTTACGCCGTGGTGGAGTGGGGCGGAATCATGGGTGGCGGGGAATAAAAGTATGATTATGAAGGAGCGGATGCGTGATGGAAATGATGGATGGCAAAGTTCAGTTCAGTGCGGAAGACATTAACGAAAATAAAACCATGGCAATCCTGGCTTATATTTTATTTTTCGTCCCGCATTTTCGGATTAATCGCCATAACCTTTTCAACTTGTGACTTTAACATATTCTTTCGCCTCCTGGTTTTTATATGATTTTGATTCGATACCTTAATCATATCAGGAGGCTTTTTAATTTTCAAAGTCCATCACATTTATTGCAGGAATGCTTTGAAAATACAAAGACGGGCGTCCAGTTCAGCTCTTTGGCTGCAATCCGAACGCCCGTCATAATTTTGTTTTGTAGCTCTGCAAAAATGGCCGTACAGCGTTGTCAATATGCTATCCATGTGTGCTGCCTCCTTTCAACGACACACGATACCATGTATTTCAGAGAAAAGCTATGATTTTTCTAAATTTAACACCTTACTTAATTACCACTTCCACAAACCGCTGTATAATCGTGGCGACCTCGGCGCAGGTGGCGATTTCCTGCGGAGCAAATACTCCGCCGGCGCGCCCGCCGATGACGCCGGTGGTCTGGCAGTAGAGAGCCGCAGTTTTTGCATAGCCTGAAATGCTGTCGGCGTCTGGATAATTAAGCGCGGTATCCATATCATTTGGCAGGACGCCGAATATATTTAACTCCTCCATCTTCCTTTTCGAGGGGGTACGCGGCAATGTCGTAAAAAACAATGCTTTGTTGTCAAGCCGCGCCATAACTTTCCCCCTTGTTATGTGAAGCTTCACATAACAAGGGCATATGCTATAAGGCTGCAAACTGGCATTATGCAGGACATACAAAAGGCTATATGAAAGACGGCTCTGTATATAAATACCATGGCAATACCAAGGGAGTGTACCTGTATCCTGTAAAACGAAATTTCAGGGAAATCATCGGATGCGTTGAACGCCCGAACCGAACTTTCGAACTGGAACGGGAAAGGGTGAAATTGAAGATGATGCTGCAATCCAATGAGTGGCAACCTGATCTTTTAAAAGAGGCCGGTCTAACCGAGGAAGAGATTCCGAAGCTTGCTGACGAGCTATATAACTACTGTGAGAGTTTTAAGAAATATCTTGTTTGGCGTATTGTTAAATACGGCTGCAAAGTCGTAATATTTATAGAAATATGCAACAACGACAAATCCATATTTGAATAATCTATTTGGTTAGTTGCTATCCCTTACATAATGTGTATATCCTGTAAACCCCCAAAAACAGGAAAAGCACGAAATAATAGACTCTGGTTAGCTGATTTTCAGTGACCTGCCGCCGTGTTCATCCTCATATAAGCGTGTGAATCATAGGGTTATCTAATCATTTTTAGATGGTCTCTTTTCTTTATTCTTGCCTAATTATTCCTAATGTATTATTATGTAAGTAAAGTCTTGTCCGTTTGATGGATGGAAAACAATTATGATTCAATGGATTTCCAGCAGTCTAAAGAACAAAGCGATAATTGTTTTAGTGCTTTCCAGCATTGTACCGCTCTTTATCCTCGGGTTGGTAACCAATCTGATGATTAAGAATGTCCTTGAAAACAATCTCAACTCCATGGCAAACCAGACCATAGACAAGCTGTCGGTATCCATTTCAAAGGATTTCCAGGGTTTTATTGACCTTTCCTTCTATTACGCAAGGGATAAAGAGCTTGGGGAAATTTTGACCACGTCCTTCGACTCGGATGAAAAAGGGCAGGCAGCTTTTTATTATATCAAAAGTAAAATCAACCAGAATATGTTTGTTAACCGTGTAAACTACCCTTACCATTACATAATAATTTCAAAGGACGGAACCGTCTTTACCAGCTTTACCTACTCTTCAAGCAACGGCATATACAACAGTTTTCTGAAGGAAATAAACAGGGAAGATTGGTACGACAGTCTCAAAAGCGCCTATTCGCAGCAGGTATGGATGGGTTTGCACAGGCACTTTCTTTTTTCCAACAGCGACAGCCAGGTATATATTGCTAGCAATATTATCGACAATTTTGAGAACGCAGGCGTAATTCTCCTGGGTATAGACCGGTACTATATCGCTAAATTGATGAACAATGTTAAAATTAGCGACAGGAGCAGCCTGTATCTTATTGATAAAAAGGGAAGATGCCTAGTTGAAGGAGACAGCAATTATTATCATTTCAATTTCCTGTCACAATCTTTTATTAGAACCCTGCCGGGCAAAAACGACTCCTCTTATATCTCGGATATTTCTGGCCAGAAACAAATGGTAATACAAAAGAACCTTGCCTTTAAAGGAATTGAAGAAACCTGGCAAGTAGTGATGATTACACCTCAGGAAGACATATATATGGACATAAACAAATTGAATTACATTACCTTTTTACTCATTTTTCTCTCATCCTTCTTCATATTTCTATTGATATTGCTGATTAACCGTGAAATTTTAAACCCGATCATAGCACTGAACCGGCAAATGTCTGAGGTCAAGCGCGGAAATCTTGATGCAAGGGCTTTTGAAAACAGAAGGGACGAAATCGGGCAGCTGGGAAACGGCTTCAACAGCATGGTGTTTAATCTGAAGAAATACATCAACAACATACAGGAAGAGGAAAAATCAAAGAGAGAATTGGAAATCAGGATGCTTCAATCGCAAATAAACCCCCATTTTGTCCGAAACACTCTTAATGTAATACGCTGGATGGCGGAAATCAAGAAAGCCATGGGAATCAGCAGGGCGATAACCTCCTTTGTAAAGCTGCTGGATTACAATTTCAAGGAAATTGACATACTTGTTACGGTTAGGGAAGAGCTTGAGTATTTAAAAGAATATTTCTACATTCAAAACCTCCGCTATCAAAACAAATACCAGTTCAATATAG
>Ga0272448_1005528_pt1 | contig 13953 bp, 8 predicted proteins | sample YNPCB0191_FD_202220 | JGI IMG/M metagenome (GOLD analysis project Ga0272448, IMG submission 202220) | Hot spring sediment microbial communities from Yellowstone National Park, WY, United States - YNP-CB-019-1 | ecosystem: Environmental > Aquatic > Thermal springs > Hot (42-90C) > Sediment...
ACGAGAGGTACAGAACAGAGAGACACACAAGAAAGAGCGGGCCCCTGGAGTACGGGACGTCCCCTACAACGACATTCCAGAGGTCGCGAGCCGCCCCGAGTCTTTGCTCCCCCGACTGGAGGCACTTTTTCCATACCATCGTGGTCGGAGGCTCCTCGTCGATCACGACCCTGTTGGGGTGCGGGGCATGAATATACAAGAAATAGTGTACCCTCTGGGGATCGAGGCTTCGAGCCTTTTCGAATTCCTCGGTACCCTCGGACAGGAAGAATTCCCTCCGAAGAATCTGACTGAGATTGTAGTGAGGCGCACAAAGGCGCGTATCGAGGTCTATGGCCTTGCTGTAGGCATCTTTGGCGTCGTCCAGCCTCTCGGACACATAGTAAAGGTTGCCGAGGTTGTTCCAGAGCCGGGGTTCGCCGGGGTCGCGTTCCAGCGCCCTGCGGTAGAACCACTCAGCCCTCCTATAGTCGCCGCGCCTCTTATGGACCAGTCCCAGCGCCCAAAGCGCTGCAACGTCATCAGGATCGTCCCTCAGAGCGGCCACGAGCGCCTCCTCTGCGCTCGGCCCCCAGGTTCCCTGCCCCACACCGAGGAGGCCCTCCGCCGTCCTGGGTAGCGGCAGGAGAAACACTGCGCCGCATTGGAAAATCCCCGGCAGAAGACACATGCCCAGCAGGGAGCCTGCGACACACCTCCTCTCCCACCTGCGGTGGAACGGTGCCGTCAGGAATATGGCCAGGATCGCCCAGTAGAGAAGCCGCGGCAAGAGCAGAAACATCAGAGACAAGAAGACGGCAATGCCTGCGTAGGCCGGCATAAGGCCCTTGCCGCCCGAGGATTCCCCGGCATACTCGTGAGCGAGGGTCGCCACGTGCCGCCAGAGAAGGTAGATGACGAACATCGCGAAGAGACACCCGGTAGATATGATAAATGCCCACACGGAGGAACCTATGGCATAAAACTCCCATAGGAAACTGCGCCGCATGGAGGTCATACCATCCCAGAGGTACCCCGCGGCCTCGAGCATGCTCCTGGCAGGGCCGGCCATGGCCGCCTTGGAGAGAAAAAAACTGGCAGGATAGAAATCCGGCGCCATATTCTTGGCGGCCTTCCCCAGCATGACGGCCTTTTCGATCTCGCCCTTCTCGAGCGCCAGGTACCCATGGCGAACGAGAAGGGCGGCGACGTCGGGCTGGTTCCTGAAGCCCGCATCGAGCTTGGCGTCGTAGAGCCTGTCCATCTCGTACTGAATCTGCTTGAGATCGCCCCCAGCCAGCGCCTTGCGGCAGGCGGCCCATTGAAGCGCGATGGCGGCGAGGTCGCTTTCTGCCCGCAGCGGAAGACCCCCGGGGGGAGTCGCCGGCCGGGTCTCCTCGAGCGGCCCGGCCCTCTCGTCCCGCACCTGGTTCTCGGACGCCTCGCTCACCTGGCAGACCACGAACGCAGAAAAAACGGCGATGGTCGCACCGGCGACACGGGCGAGGGCAAGGAAGGCTTTTGAGCGCGTGGCGATATGGCCCATAGAATCCTTTGAGGACCTCGAATTTCGAAAATACTAGCAGCAGTGTATCGCGTTTTCAACGCACTTTACCCTTACCATACCTATCGGATAGAGTGGAGGAGAAGCATAGCGATATTCGCCGGCCAGGAGGATCGGAGCCATGGGCCAGAACGAGTCGGCACGCCACCGCATAGAGGACCTTGCGGAACTGATACGGACCCTGCGGGGACCGGGCGGATGCCCCTGGGACAAGAGCCGTACCCTAAAGGACATCAAGGAGTACCTGCTCGAAGAGTGTTACGAGGTCATCGACGCGCTGGATCGGGGTTCGCTCCCCAAGCTCGAGGAGGAGCTCGGCGACCTTCTTTTCCAGATCATGTTTTTGGTCCGGCTCGCAGAGGAGATGGGCGCCTTCGATCTCCAGGGGGTCATCCAGGGCATCATGGGGAAAATGATTCGCAGACACCCTCACGTATTCGGAGGATCCGAGGCGAGGGACGTCGAAGCGGTACGGCAGAACTGGTCCTCGATCAAGCGCCGAGAAAAGGGTAGTCACGGGTCGCTTCTGGCAGGAGTCCCCCGCGCGCTCCCTGCGCTCCAGCGAGCCTACCGGTTGGGGAAGAGAGCGGCTCGAGTGGGATTCGACTGGCCCGATCCTTCTTCGGTGACGGCCAAGGTTTCTGAGGAGTGCGAAGAGGTCAAAGAGGCATTGGCCCGCGGAGACACGGACCGCATAGCTGAAGAGCTTGGCGATCTTCTGTTCTCGATAGCCCAGCTGGCACGCTCTTTGCGCATCAACCCTGAGGAGGCCCTGCAGACGAGCAATGATACGTTCGTGAGGCGTTTCTGCGCGATGGAGGAGTCAGCCAGAGGCGCCGGGAAGGCCATTGAGGAGCTCTCCCCGGCAGAGCTCGATGAGCTTTGGGAAAAGGTCAAGCGAGAGGCGGCTCACGGCCGTTGAACCGGGACCTGCACGCCGCCCTGCCCGGTCTCTCCCGGGTCGTTCCGGAACGATTCACCATCGGTCCTGTCGACCTCCCTGCCCGCCGGCAGTGCAATTCTTCGGCTCACCACCACCCCCCTGCCCTCCTGAACCCGGCCGACGCTTTTCTGTTGACAGGGAATCTCGACTCCGCTATATGAGCACCCCGTCAGCCGACCTCTTCACAGAACCGGGACTCCGAAAGGTAGAGAAAGTGCCCCGCCTCGAGGCCTTGTCCCTGAGCCCGCTCTTTGGCGCCGCACCAGGGGGCGTGGGCGGCAAAGACGCAAAGAGAGCCACAGAGAGCGCACACCGCACGAGCGCCTCCCTCATTGCCGCACCACTTCGCTCGGTGCTGCAGGTTCTCTGCATAGGAATGGCCTGCACGGCCGCCTGTCAGGATGGCTCGACAGTCACCCCACCAACCCCACGATCGCTCCTGTGCCGCATCGATCAGCCGCCCCCTTACGCAGATTCCAGCTACGTGAGCAACCACGCCGATGCGGAAAACACGAATTATGTGGCCTGCCGCGGCCCCCTCTCCTTCGAGCCGGACTGGTACGTTCTGAGGACGCACCTGGCCGCTCAGCCGAACACCTTTTCTATCGACGGGGGTGTGACCTATGTGACCACTACCCCGGGCTCGGACGGATCTACGGTCCACGCTGTCGAGACACAGACCGGCAGAACCAAATGGCAGCGCAGTGACTTCACCCTCGCTGTTGCGGCATCCTCGGTCGAGGTGGCCCACGACGGATTGCTCTACGTCTCCGACCGCGCAACCGTAAGCTGCCTGAGGGATGTCGACGGCGCTCTCGTCTGGTCCGCTACACTGCCCGACAAAGAGGAGCCGGGACTCACGTACGGCCTCAAGCTCACACCGGGCGACCATGTGGTCACCCAGGTGTCCAACGGGACTGTCTATCTGCTCGATCGTTTCAACGGGGCCATAGAGGCCATGCTGGATGTGGCGGCTCGAACAGGGTATGTGCCTCCTGCACCACAACCTGTTCCTGTCTCCCTCATGCCTCCCTTCATGCGTTCCCGATTCGCCCTCCTTTTGGGCACGGACGACCCCGATGCCCTCGAAGAACTCATAGCCGGCCTCTTCGGCGCCTCGGGCGCCTTTGCCGACAACACCGTCTGTGTGACGAGGCGAGGCCAGGTCTTTACCGTGGGTGGAGGCCCCACACCTGAAACCGGCGCCCTCGTTGCCATAGACATCCTCGGAGAGGACGAGCATTCCCCGTCGCTCGAGCTTGCATGGACCGCTGAACTCCGCTCAGGGAGTGCAAGCTCTGTCGTGGCACTCAACGGCGGCGAGAGGGTCGTGCTCGCAGACGGTGCCGGCACGATCCACCTCTACGATGCAGAGGCGTGCAATCGGAACGTCGACACCGATCCGGACCCAACGGCCTGCCATCCGGCGTGGACCTTCGAGCAACCCGGGACGGTCCCGGGGGCGTTGAGCGTGGACCCACGAGGGCATATCTACTTTATTGTGGGCGGCAAGGGCCGAAGGGCAGCAGCGTACGGACTCGAGGATCGGGGCGATCGCGCCGAGCTCCTCTGGGAACGCAGATACGATGAGGGCGAACAGTTCTCCACCGTGCTCACCGTAACCGAGAACGCCATATACGGACTCTTGACCAGGGTAGAGCCTCTCGAGGTGTTGGGACGGCCTGTCTATCTTCCCGGGATCCCTATGCCGCTTCCCGCTGCGCCGATCCTCAACCGCGCCGTTGCATTGGACCCGGAAACCGGGGAGATCGTCTGGAGCGTTCCAGCCCCCAACTCGTCTATCACAGAACTCATCCCTTCCCCCACAGGCGACCTCTTTCTGACGATGGCCGGGGGTGCCGAGATCCTCGTTGCCGACCCGGAGGCCCCGGACCCGCAGGCCGGTCTCATGCGCCTGCGGCCGGCCGGCGTTGTTGCACGCACCGAATAGCCCGGAACACTGGAAACACCCGCGGGCATTTCCACCTGGCCCCTGATTCGGAGCTGGCACCTCTCTTTGTTCGCGTTCCTGTGGCGCTCGCCCCTGAGCTGGTACCCCTCTCCATCCCACGACCCAACGGTCCCTACAGTCTCTATCTCATATGTATCGATCCAGCACACTGCGACGGGCTCGGGGACGGGCAAGACCCAGACTGCCAGACACCCGGGTGGGGGGCTGCCGCCTCGGCACGGGCATCTGCAGGAAGGCTGCAGGAACCACCAACGGCCCTGGTCCAGAACTCCCTGGCTGCCCTTGTCCTCCCCGTTGCGAGCATTGCGATCCTTGCCCGAGTGCTTCGCCGCAAAGGCCTCGCGAAGAGAAGGGCGGGGCAGGAGTGAGCAACGGCGAACGGCAGGCTCGGATGTCTCGCCCCGGGGCCCGCACGGTGGAGGGCAGGCGCCGAGAGCCTTTGCGGCCTGAGCGTTCCATGAACGCTGCTTTGGCGGCGGGCTTTTTCCCAGCGCCGGCAGTGGTTGACATGTCGCGTGGGTTGCTATAGCTTGTTATTCGTTCGGGTGAGGAGAGAGTGGAATTCGGTGACTCGACCGGAGAGAGCACCGGGTAACAGGTGACCGAGGGAGGAAGGATTTTTGGCACACCACAAATCTGCCGAGAAACGGATCCGCCAAAACAAGAAGCGAAGGATGCGCAACAAACATATCGTCTCGACGATGCGTACCGCCGTGAAAAAGGTCGAGAAGGCGGTCCAGGCAAAGAAACCCGACCAGGCCGTGGAAATGCTCAAGAAGGCCATCCCCGTCTTGGATAAAGCGGCTTCCAAGGGCGTCATCCACAAGAACAAGGCGGCCCGACACGTCTCGCGGCTCACAAGGAAGGTCAACGCCCTGCGCACCGCAGCCTAAGGCCTCTTTGTTCCGTGCTTTGCTACGAGGATGCCAGACGAACACCGTATGCACTCGCAAGGCCACAGTGTCCCATGCCAGGCTGCACCCGGGTCTTTCGGCCACTCGAGGCGAAGGGTTCGGCACACAGCGACCCACCGACCGAGCACACCTCAGCGTGATATCCACGACCAAGCCAGAGGGAGCGGGCAGGCCGCCGCAGAAGGGCGTTTGCCGTACGTCGGCTCTGCATCACGAAGCACCATGCCAGGGCCCAGCCGTGCGGCTTTATGGGCATGGCTTCTCCTCGTAGCTCTCAACCTCTCTTCATGTACAAGCGGACATCCTGAGGGACAGGCCCGGGCGAACGGCCAGGAACCTGGCCGTCTCGAACTACGCCCTGTCGGCGACGCGCTCTGGTTCGAGCACAACGGCCTGCCCTACCCCAACGGCGACACCGGTACGAGCTACGTGTCCCTCGACGGGCCCTGGAGATTCCAGGAGGACCCGGAGGACAAAGGGTTGCTGCAAGGGTGGCAGACAGCGGAGTGGGATATTTCCACCTGGAGGATCGCACAGGTCCCTGGCGTCTGGAACGCGCTCTTCGACGATCTCTTCCACTATGAAGGGGTCGGCTGGTACGGCATCGATGTTCCCACCCCCGAGTCGCCACGAAGGCCGGTCCTGTCCTTCGGCGCCGTTTTTCTCTCCTGTGACGTCTTTGTCAACGGCACGCTCGTGGGCAGCCATCACGGCGGCTATACCCCTTTCTGGGTCGACTGCTCGCGAGCGTGGAGGGCCGGGGTCAACCGGATCACGCTCAGGGTGAGCAATCTCATCACAGCAAAGACGATACCGGTCGATACCTATACCAACCCCGGACTCCACGGCTGGTGGCCGTACGGCGGCATCTCGAGGGATGTCGTCCTCGAGGACTGGCCGGATGCAATGGCCTTCAGGTTGGACGCCCGGTATGAGCTCGACGAGGATCTGTCCGGGGCAGCGCTCGACTTTCTGGTCGGGATAAAACGATTCGGGCCTCGGGGCGAGGCGGTCGTTGTCGAGGTGGACATAGACGACCCGCACGGCCGGACCGTGCTGACAGGCACGAGCGAGACGGTGAGACTGGCCGAGTCAGAGGTGTGCCACATTGCAGCCACAGGCCGGCTCAGACCGGTCGAACTCTGGGACATACGAATGCCAAACGTCTACAGCGTGGTGATTCGCCTCAGGGATGCACGAGGCACATTGATCCAGGAGGCCCGCCATGCAACAGGGTTCCGGCGTTTTGAAATAAGGGACGGCACCTTCTACCTCAACGGCAGGCGCCACGTGCTCAGGGGGATAAACCGCCACGACGACGTGCCGGGGAGGGGGTCTGCCCTCACCGAGGACGACGCAGCCGAGGACCTGGATCTCATCCAGGAACTCGGGGCTGATCATGTGCGCCCGGGCCACTACCCCGCGCATCCGAGCATACTCTCAGGCTGCCGCGACAGGGGTATCACGGTCACAGAAGAGGTCCCGGTCTACCAGCTGGCATTCGATCAGCTCCGCGACCCGGAGCTCAGGCCGCTGATCCGAGACCAGCTCATCGAGATGATCGAGCGCGACAGGAACAACCCGGCGGTCATCCTCTGGTCGGTCAGTAACGAAACCTGGAGTTTCCTCCCCGGCGGCGCGGAGCTCGGGGCCTTCGAGATCGATGTGGTGCGACAATGGGACCCCACTCGCTACGTCACGGCAGCCATCTTGAACTCCGGCTGCTTTGTCCCCGACGGCCTGGGCCGTCTGACCGACGTGTTCAGCCTGAACGAGTATTTCGGGTGGTATATCGGCCGTCCCCACGACATCGAAAACTGTCTGACCTTCGTCAGCCTGCTCTATGGCCAAAAGCCGATCGTTCTTTCCGAGTTCGGCGCGGACGCCCTTCTGGGGCGCCACGCCGACCCTGACGCCGTGGGGCCCGAGCCGCTGGACGATCACTCCTATTGCGAGGAGTTTCAGGCCTGGCTGCTGGACGTGCATTTGAGCGCGGCCCACAAGGCACACATCGATGGAACGATGCCGTGGGTCCTCCACGACTTCCACATGGAGTGGAACCCCTCTACCGGCAAACCCCACCCGGTTCCCTGGATGAATCTCAAAGGGCTCGCCTCTTACGACCACAGGCCAAAGAAGGGCTTCGAGACCGTACAGTCCTTCTATAAAAATCCCTGGTTCCTCACAGGACCCTGAAACCCTTCCGCTTTCCGCCGGCAGGCCGGGTGCCGAGACACGTGTGCCTGAGCGGACCGGGACCCGGGCCGTAACCCCCGCTCGCTTCACGACGGGTTGCGCGCCCTCAGGCCACGGTGTTATTTTCCTACCGGGGGAGAGGGGAAGAAAAAGGTGCGCTGCCCTGGCAGGGGCAATGTGACGATCCGCATGGGCGAAAATGGGCACCGACGCTTCTTATCCTTGTAGGCAACCGAGGGGAAAAAGAGGGTGGCGGCGCCGGGGAGTTTTCCACTGTTCGGAGTCGCGCCTCCTCTGGCTGGTCTGGCTCCCTCTGTTTTTCACCGCCCACCTCATCTACACGGCCCTGGCCGTGGGGCTCAGGGGGGAGCATCTCTTCTTCTACCTGCTGGCCCTCTTTCTTTGCCTTTGGGGCGAAGGGACGAGGCGGTTTCTCAAGGTCGCGTTTCCTGTGTGGGTCTTCGGGGCGTTCTACGACTCGCTCCGCCTCGTCCCGGAGAGCTGGAAACCAGAGATCCATGTTGCCGATCTCTATCTTGCCGAGAAGCGCTTGTTCGGTTTCACCTCCGGGGGAGAAACGAGGATCCCTTCCGAGTTCTTCAGTACGCACACCGCAGCTTTTCTGGATTTTCTCTGCGGGCTCTTGTATCTGACGTATCTTCTCGCCTTCTTTCTCTTCCTCCTCTACCTTTTCTTCAAGAACGACGGGGAGGCTGTACGGCTCGGCTGGAGTTTCTGTATCCTCAACATAGCGGGCCTTGTCGTCTTCCAGCTCTTTCCCGCAGCCCCGCCATGGTACGTCGCCGCGTACGGTCTGGGCCCCGCCGACCCGGCCACACCGCCCCATCCCGCAGGCCTGCTCAGATTCGACGCGCTCCTGGGTGCCCCTGTCTCCGAAAGCATCTATAAAAAGAGCCCGGAGGTCTTCGGTGCCGTCCCTTCGCTGCACGTGGCCAATCCTGTGCTCATGTATCTCTACGGCCGCCGGCTCGGCCCCGGGTGGGCATGGGTATGCCTTTTGTACGCAGCCTCTGTTGCATTTTCCGCTGTCTACCTGAACCATCACTACGTGCTGGACATAGCAGCCGCCTCTGCCCTGGCGACAGCTGTCTATCTCGTCTGCCCTTGGGGAATCGAACGCCTGAGGAGAGGTGGCCGCGAGACCGCAGCCGACCTGGAGCCTGCCCTCGGACAGGCGTTCTCCGCACGGCGGGCCGGCTGAGGCCTCCCATGCGAATCTTCCCTCGCATGGGGCGGCCGCACCCCCGGCTCCTCTGTCTGTCTCCGGGCATCACGGGAATCGGCAGACGCACCTGAGATCGCACGCCATCGCCGCGGCCCCTCCTGAAGGTTCTGCAACCTGCAGCACGTCCTGTGGGTCTCCCCGGACGGGGCAGGCCCGCCCTGGGACAGATGCGCTCGGCGCGAGAGGCGGCAGGGAAAGATCGGTTTCTCTCTTACGGCCGGCGATCCCGCTCGGTGCGGTACGCCGTTCTTTCGCGCCTCGGAGGGCGAACCGAGGCGCACAGAGAGGTGACGAGCCTCAGCATATGAACAGATGCATCCAGACGGCTCGACTTGAGGAGCGAGTCGGTCTGCAGGACGAGGCGAATCTCTCGCCGAAGCCGCTGCGGCGTGTACCGCTCGGCAGCGGCAACGTAATCGCGTCGTTTGAAGGCCGGTATCTTCGACGACTCCAGGACGTGCTCCACAGAGCCGTGGTCCAATGCCTCCTTTATCCTCCAGATGGTTCGTATCTCCGCGGCCACACGAGAGAGGAGAAGCAGCGGCGGGTATCCCTGCTCGAGCATGCGACCGAGCGACCGGAGCGCATCCTCGAGTCTCCCTTTGAGGAACAGGGCGTCGGTAAAAGCATAGAACGGCTCCTCCTTGGCAGTACCTACGAGCCCTCCAAACCCTCCCTTGCCCGCGCCCCTCTCCTCCTTCCCACCCCCGAGATAGAGTGCGAGCTTCTCCACCTCTCGAGCGATCGCCCCGAGATCGTTCCCGACCGTATCGATGAGGTCCTCTATGGTCGACTCACCGAGCGCGACGCTGTGTTCTCGACCTATCTCTCTCACCCACGCTGTCAGGGCAGGCCTCCTCAATGCCGCACACTCCAGGAATGCCTCCCTGTCGAGCCCCCGGAGTGTTCGCACCCAGGTCTTCTCGGGGAGACGTGGGCCTGCGAGAAAAAGAATACAGGTGAAGCCACAGGGATTCCGAAGATAGTCACAGACAGGCCCTGCCTCCTTGTCCTCCAGGGCATCTGCGTTCATGATCACTATCAAGCGTTTTTCCACTGCGAGGGGGACGCTCTGAGCCAGGTCGGCGATCTCCCTTCCGCTCACCTCCTCGCCGTAATACCTGAAGATCGCGAATTCCTTGAGGCGCTCTTCCTGCAGCACCCGCTCGACGAGTATCTCATGGACCTTGTCGACAAAATACCGTTCGGGGCCCCAGAGGACGTAGAAAGGCCTCAGGGATTCCTCGCGTACCCTGGCGAGCAGATCCTTTGCGTTCGACGAAGCCGCTGCTGCCTTGCTCTTGCGTGCCATATCGCGATCTCGAGCCCCGGCCCCGTGCGACGAGGGCGGGCGGGGCGCACTCAGAAGCCTGCGAGCATACGGGTGAGGGCTTTCTCCGCAATCCGCAGGGCGATCTTCAGGTAGGCCTCCTCCCTGTTGTCGCTGAAGACGAGGGCATCGGAAATCACCTTGAAGGACTGGCTCTCCTCGAGCCGATCCGCGGCCCAAAGGACTGTATTGTCCCGTGTGCTCCGCAGCTCGAGTGAAACCGTAACCCGCGCTGTGTATTCCAGCACGTTGAAGGCCGCGTCGAACGAGACAGGCTCGAGAGAGGCGCTGGTGACCCGGCCATGGAGGACGGCGTCCGCATCCTCCTTCCTAGAGACCACACGGACCGAGGAGAGGCGGCTGAATTGGTCCCTGAAGGCCTCGGTCAGAACATTCTCGATCCTCGTCTCCTGGGTGGCGTTCGAAAAAAGGGGGATCGACACGGTCTTGATCCCGGCCGCAAGCTCGGGACGGACCCCCCCTATGTGGTATCCGCACCCCTGCATGGCAAAGAGGAAAACGCCCAGGAAGACCCTCGCTCGCCCCCTCGACGGATACAGTATCCAACGCACCGACTATACCACTATGTTCACGAGTCTGTTGGGGACGAGGATGGTCCTGCGCGGACTCTTGCCTCCGAGATGTCGCCGGATCTTTTCGTCGTGCAGCGCGATTGCGCGCACCTCCTCTTCCCCGGCGGCGGCAGGAACCCTTATCTCCCCCCGCTTTTTCCCGTTGACCTGGACCACGAGGGTGATCTCCTCCACCTCCAGAACGCCGGCGTCGTACTCAGGCCACGGTACGGCGAGCAAAGGAGGGCTGTTCCCGATCCTTTCCCAAAGCTCGTCTGCGATGTGAGGGGCGAAAGGCGAAAGGAGTACGAGGACCGTCTCGATCGCCCTGCGCAGCACACGCGCCTCTAAAAGCTCGTCCGGCCCTTGGGGCTTCTCGAATAGGTAGATGCTGTTCACCAACTCCATGATTGCGCTGACCGCGGTATTGAGATGCTGCCGCTCATCGATGTCCCTGGTCACCTTCATGATCGTCTCGTGGACCTTTCTGTAGAGTTCGGCCGCGCGCCCGCCGGGCACGGCAGGTCCCTCGTATGAAACGACGCCCTGCAGGAGCGGGGCTGCCTCGAGTGCCATTCGCCAGACACGCTGGAGAAACCGGTGGCTCCCCTCTATCCCCCTGTCGGTCCACTCCAGATCCTTCTCCGGGGGCGAGGCGAACAAGCTGAACAGGCGTGTGGTGTCTGCCCCGTAGCGCTCCAGCATCTCGTCGGGGTCGACCACGTTGCCCTTCGATTTGGACATCTTCGCCCCATCCTTGATCACCATCCCCTGGGTGAGAAGGTTGACAAATGGCTCGTCTATACGGAGCAGCCCGAAATCCCTGAGCACCTTGGTGAAGAACCTCGAATAGAGCAGATGCAAAACGGCGTGCTCGATACCGCCGATATACTGATCCACGGGCATCCAGTAGTGGACCTTTTCCTGGTCGAACAGACCCGAGGCATAGTCCGGCGACGCATACCGGTCGAAGTACCACGAGGACTCCACGAAGGTATCCATCGTGTCGGTCTCCCGACGCGCCTTGCTGCCGCATCGTGGGCAATCGGCCGCCACGAAACCCTTGTGCGCTGCAAGCGGCGAACCCTTGACCGTGAAGTCCACATCCATGGGCAAGCACACAGGAAGGTCACGATCAGGCACCGGCACCATGCCGCACGCCTCGCAATAGATGATCGGTATGGGGGCACCCCAGTATCGCTGTCTGGAAATACACCAGTCCCGAATCCGATAGTGGACCGCAGCGCGGCCCAGCCCGTTCCCTGCGAGGTGTTCGACGATCGCCTCCCTGGCAGCCTCGCTGAGCATGCCGGAAAAGGGGCCGGAATCGACCAGGACGCCGTCGTCCTCGAACGCAGAGGCCATCCCGTCCGCGGTGAGTGCGGGGCCGTCCTTGGGCTGTATGACGACCTTGATAGGCAACCCGTACTTCTTGGCAAATTCGAAGTCTCTCTGGTCATGGGCCGGCACAGCCATAACCGCCCCGGTCCCGTACTCCATGAGGACGAAGTTGGCCAAGAATACCGGCATGCGCTGCCCGGTGACGGGGTTCGTGCAGTACGCCCCTGTGAACACCCCTTCCTTTTCGAACTCTTCGGCGATCCTCCGTATCCTCTCCTGTCGCGCCGCCTTCTCTATGAAGGCTCGCACCTCGGGTTCCCGTGGTGTACCTCGCGCGAGCCTCAGGGCCAATGGGTGCTCGGGCGCCAGGCTCATGAATGTCGCCCCGTAGAGCGTGTCCTGTCGTGTGGTAAAGACGGCGATGACCTCCTCGGAGTTTTCGACCGGGAAACGGATCTCCGCACCCCGGCTCTTGCCTATCCAGTTGCGCTGCATGGTCAGGACCCTCTCCGGCCACCCTGCGAGCTTGTCGCACCACTCGAGAAGCTCGTCGGCATAGGCAGTGATCCTGAAGAACCACTGTTCGAGCTCCCTCTGGTCCACGTCCGTGTCACAGCGCCAACACCTGCCTGCCTCGACCTGCTCGTTGGCAAGGACCGTCTGACAGCGATCGCACCAGTTCACCATGGATTTTTTCTTGTAGGCGAGCCCCCGCTCGTACATCCTCACGAAGAGCCACTGCTCCCAGCGGTAGTAATTCGGATCGCTCGTGTTGACCTCGCGTCGCCAGTCATAACTGAAGCCCAGGCGCTTCAATTGCCGTTTCATGGTCGCGATATTCGCCGAGGTGTACCGAGCCGGATGTACCCCGCTCTCGATGGCTGCGTTCTCTGCCGGAAGGCCGAAGGCGTCCCAGCCCATGGGATGGAGTACGTTGTACCCCTTCATCCTCTTGAACCGGGCAATGACGTCACCTATCGAGTAGTTGCGGACATGGCCCATATGGAGATTACCGCTGGGGTAAGGGAACATCTCGAGGAGATAATACTTGGGCTGCCCGGGGTTTTCCCGGGTCCTGAAGATCTCGTTCGCCTCCCACACCTGCTGCCACTTGGACTCTATCTCATGAGGTTTGTAGTGCCTTTCCATCGCAATGCCTTCCCTAGGCTTCCTCCTGAAAGGTGAAAGGGCCGTATGGACTTTCCCTCTGAGAAAGCGGCGACCTGCCAAGGACGATCGCATGAGCGACAAGAGACGTCACGGGCACGGGGCCCAGGATCTTCCAGCAGGACCCCGTGAGGGCTCACTTTCAGGACAGGCCGAAATCTGCTATATCTCTTTTCCCGACGAACGTCGGATACGATCTCACGGTTTCATAACACAAGCTCGCGGGTTTCGCAACAATCCCGCCCGATACCCTTGAGACTCGCAAAAGAGAACACCTCTTTATGCACGCACCATACGAGCGGTGGAAGAACGAACTCGCCTTTTGGGTCGCCTCCCTCGGCCTGGCGTACATCTTTTTCTACCTGACCACCCACAGGCGCCCCCAGCTCACCATAGTGGTCGCCGTGGGTTTCGTCGTGACCGGGTATCTGTTCTCCCTCGTCCTCAAGCAGGCAAAATGGGCCCTCTATGCGATCTTTTTCGTCTTCCCGTTCTATCCCTTCATCAGGGTTCAGCTCCTGCGGTTCGAGGTGGTCGGCGAGACCGTGATGTTCTTTATCTCCCGCTGGACCGAGGCTGTGATGATCATGGCCCTTTTGGGGAGAAAGTGGGGAGGGGTGAAAAGGGTTTTCTATTCGGCGCCGCTTCTCGACTTCCTCACCACGGCCTTCATCCTCTACGGCCTGGGGCACCTCTTCTACGCGATAGAGCAGGGCAACTGGATGATGG
>Ga0272448_1005529_pt1 | contig 13950 bp, 11 predicted proteins | sample YNPCB0191_FD_202220 | JGI IMG/M metagenome (GOLD analysis project Ga0272448, IMG submission 202220) | Hot spring sediment microbial communities from Yellowstone National Park, WY, United States - YNP-CB-019-1 | ecosystem: Environmental > Aquatic > Thermal springs > Hot (42-90C) > Sediment...
AAGGGGGGTGAGGGGTTAATAAAAGCCGGTGAGCGCAGCCAGTCTCAGCCGTTACGGCACTCTGGAGGTACGGTTTTTCAGGACTTTGGGCTTCTGCCCCCGGTACGATTTTAAGAGACTTGACAGGTCCCATGCACTTTCCCTCCTGCTGTTCGCGCTGGCGGTGCTGGAGGTCCTGTACCTGAAAGGAAAGCCGTTTCGCGGCGGCCTGTGACTGAGCAGTCCGCTGAAGCCGCAAATTCTCCTGCGATGCTTCCTCCGATTCAGGAGGGATTCCTCCGGGGTGCATGGAATGATAAAGAAGCTGATCTGCATAAGGACACGAAGGCCGCACAAAGAGCACGAAGGGCAACTACCTACCAGGGAGCCCCCGGGCAAGCGCTATCAAAGACGCGGCGAAGGCATGCCCCTGTAGCGCAGGCCGCCAGGCCTGTATTCGCAGGCTAAAGCCTACGCTACATTATCTGCAAACGATTCAGGGTAGGTAATTACCACGAAGGATGACTTCACTGCAAAAAGGGTTCTTTATCGCAGAGACCGCAGAGTACGCAGAGCATTATTAAAGAAAATCTCTGCGCTCTCCGCGTTCTCTGCGATGAGTTTTTGCAGTGGACTCAAGGATGATATTTTATCCCTTTGTGTCCTTTGTGGTAGGTAATTACTCCTTTGCGCTCTTTGCGCCCTCGGCGGTGAATAAAAAGGTGAACGCGAATCGTGAGTTGAGATTAGCGTGCTGGCTTACTGCCTTCCACCTGGGCATCGCACTGGGATACCTGGGCCTGATCATCAAAATCGCGATAGACGGCCTTCTCTGGCAGGCCGACTTCACCGCCTTCTACACCGGGGGCGCCATCGTCCGCCAGGGGCTGGGTCCCCAACTCTACAACCTGGAAATCCAGACGCGCGTCCAGCAGGCCATCCTGGGGCCCGGGCGGATGTTCTACGATGGCGTTCTTCCCTTCAACAACCCGCCCCACTTTGCCCTGGTGATGGTCCCGTTCTCCCTGTTGCCGCTGGGCCTGGCATTCTGGTGCTGGACTGCCCTGCAGGTCGTCATCCTGGCCCGGGTGATCCAGCGGTTGCGGTCCATGAGTTCCGGGTGGGACGCCACAGAACGCTGGCTTCTGTTCAGCGCATTTCTGGCCTTCTTCCCTCTCTTCCTGCAATTCCTGTACGGTAGCCTTTCCCTTTTCGTTCTCTGGTGCCTGATAGAGTTCTACCTGGCGTTCCGGGAGGGGAAAGAGGCCCGGGCCGGGGTCTGGCTGGCGCTGGCGGCAGTGAAATTGCAGGCCGCCCTCTTCCCGGCCCTGGTCATCCTGGCGGGGCGCCGCTGGCGGGCGCTGGCCAGTGCGGGCGCGGCCGGAGTGCTGATCCTCGGAGCGACTTCGGCCCTTCTGGGCCCCTCCATCTGGCCTGACTGCTTCCACTGGCTGAACGTGACGAGCGGTTACTTTGACCGTTTCGGCGTCTATCCGGAGATGATGTATAATCTCAAGGGGACACTTGTTCTCCTGTGGGGGACTGAACGGGCATTCCTGATCCAGGCGGTGAGCATGGGGGCGCTGGTAGCAGGAGCGGTGGGCATTCTGGCCCTCTGGGCCCGGGGGCATTGGGCCCCTCATCAGCCAGCATCTGACCTGCGCCTGGCCTTCACGCTGACCCTGGGAGTATTGCTCAGCCCCCACCAGAATCCACAAGATAGCCTCACCCTTGTATTGCCATTGGCCCTTTTCTACGACTACCTGCGCCGCACCGGTCAACCCACCCGCCCCCTCACAGCCTTCCTGCTGGCCTGGCCGGTGCTCTTCCTGCTGGAGCAGTTCGCCATTCGTGGCCGCATGGGTATCCGTTTGCCCGTCGCGCTGGTCACCGCCCTGCTGGTCTGGATGGGAGTTCAGGGCTTATCCCCCCGAAAGCCCACCACCTCCGGAGGGGAATGACATGCCGGGAATTTACCGCTGGCTTCGCTGGCCGCTGCTGCTTCTGGCGGCAACGGGCCTGGTCTTCCTTGCCGCCTGGCGGTTGACGCGGCCGGACGTCCTGCAGTGGGACGACACGGTGGAATACTGGGCGGCCGGGCGGTTGAACGCGAGGGGGCAGAACCCATATGCCCCCGAAGCCCTCCACCGTCTGGAACGACAGGCGGGTCGGCCCCTGGAAGAACCTCTGATGATGTGGAACCCACCCTGGCTGCTGGCCCTGGCGATGCCGCTGGGCCTGCTGCCCTACCCCGCGGCCCGGGTTCTCTGGTTCCTGCTCCATCTGGCTGTGGTCTTCTTCGCCAGCCTTCTGATCGGGAAGGAGACAGGGGCTCCTTCGCCCGCGCGTCAGGGGCTGGCCATTCTGCTGGGGTTTTCCTTCGGCCCGACCCTGCATGCGTTCAAAGCCGGGCAGATTGCCCCGCTGATGCTCCTGGCCCCCCTCGGTTTCCTGGCCTGCTTTCGTCGCCAGCGATGGGGGATGGCCGGAGCGATGGCCGCGCTGGGCCTGATCAAACGCGTCTGGCAGTGGGAGCAGCACATCCCCCTGCTTGTACTGATCTCCGCCACAACCGCTGCCTACGGCTGGACTTTTGACTTGCTGGTTATGCTGATCGCGTTGATTCCGGCGTTGATCCGGCTGGTGGAAATCCGGCGCCATCCCGCGGCCGTTGCCCTCCTCGCCACTTATCTGGCTGTAGACGTCATCAGCCTGTTTACCAGTTGGGAGCAGATTTTCTACGCGTGGATGGCCCCTTCCCTGTTGCTCTGGTATCTGCTGGCGGAGCGGACGTATCAACAGCAAATGGTAACTGCCTGCCCAAGAATCGTTTCATCAGCATGACGTCCTTCTTGAACTCTCGGCGGTTGCGAGTTTATCCGGTTCTGGCACTGATCGGGTCAGGAAGCGCCCTGCTGGTCAACCTCCTGACGCACCGGGGGTGGGTGGGCGGCCTAACCGGACAATTGATGTTTGGGGACTTCATCAGTTATTACGCCGGGGGGCTGATATACCGCACAGACCGTTTTCACCTGTATGACCCGGCTGTTCAGGAACAGGTCCAGCGGGCGCTGGTTTGGCCCAGCCAGCCTCCGGGCTTCGCTCCGTACATCAGCCCGCCGTACGTGGCAGCGGCCTGGAGTCTTCTGGCGGCCCTTCCTCCAGTCGCGGCCCTCATTCTATGGATGATGCTGACTCTGGCCGGGTTCATCGCCGCATGTTACCTGCTGGACCGATGGGTTGTCCCCCCGGCATTGAAAGCCGCTGGCCTCACCTCTCTGCGCCTGGGCCTCGCCGTCGCCTCCTCGTATTGTTTCCTCACGGGCCTCCAATCCGGACAAAATCACACCCTGACAATGCTCCTGGCCTCTGGAGTAGCCGCCGCCTGGATGAGAAAACGCTGGTTCCTGGCCGGAGTATTGACTGGAGCCCTGATCTATAAGCCTCATCTGGTCAGCGGGTTTCTGATTCTATGGCTGGCCCGCAGAGAGTTTCGTGCCCTTCTGGGCTTCGCAGCGGTCGCCGCCGTTTGGGCCGGTCTCTCTTTGTGGGTGGATGGTCTCCCCCTTTACCGGGAATACATGGCCCTTTCTGGCGCCCTGCTCCGGCTACCGCTGGTCAAAGGGGACTTTCCAGTTGCGGCAATGGCCACGCCGTATGCCCTGTTGGCCTCCCTGGTGCCGCCGGGCGGAATGGGTATCATGGTCCGGATATACCTGCTGCTGGTGGGTCTCACCGCTGCTGGCCTGGGGTGGGCCGTTATCCGATGGCGTGACAGTGAGCGATGGGGGCTGGTCTCTGCCTTTCTCTACCCGATTTGTATGATGCCGCACGCGCTGATCTACGACCTGCTGATGCTGGTGCCGGCACTGGTGCTGATGGCCTGCGATGGGTGGGAGAACCGCGTCCTCGTCCTGACCGTCGGGTGCTGGCTGGGCTCGTTCCTCCTGCCGCTGGTCGGATACGCGTTCCAGATTGCCCTGCCGGGCATCCTGCCGGTGGGCATCGCGGCTCTCTACATCCGGCAACTGCGGGCAATCATGAAAGGGGAAGTGGTATGTCTTTCCTGACCCTCCGCCGCCTGCGGGATTACCCGCGCCTGATCGGGGCCGCCCTGTGGGCCGCCTGGGGGCTGGAAGTCCTCCTCCGCCACGGCTGGCTGGGCGGCCTGGGCCAGGTCGTGGGGGGCGATTTTATCACACTGTATACAGCGGGGTGGCTGGACCGCTTTTCCCCCGGCCAACTCTACGATTTTCCGGCGCAGGCCCACATCCAGGAATCCTTGATTGCGCCGACTCCACTGCCAGGCCTGATACCGTTCTTCTCCCCGCCCTACGTTGCCCTGGCCTGTCGGGTCCTGACGCTCCTTCCTCTCCCCGCCGCCCTGGTCACCTGGTGGGGGCTGACCCTGTTGCTGGCCCTCCACGCGGCCCGGTGCCTCTGGCGACTTCTGCCGTCCAGCCTGCGCTCCGGTCCGCTCCCCTTCTCCCAGTTCCTGGTGCTGGTCTTCTCTTTCTTCCCCTTCCTGGTCGGCTGGCGGATGGGGCAGAACCACGTCCTGACCCTCTGGCTGGTCACGGGGATTCTGGAGATGGAACGGGCAAAGCGGCCGCTCCTGGCGGGAGTCCTGGCCGGGCTCCTGCTCTACAAGCCCCACTTCGCCCTGGGCTTCCTGATCCTCTGGGCAGTGCGGCGGGAATGGCAAGCACTATTGGGCTTCGGCGTGGTGGCGGGCGCCTGGGTCGGGCTGGACCTGGCCATCCACGGCCCGGCCCGCTACGGGGAGTACCTGGCCCTCAACCCGACCCTGATGGGCCTGCCGAAGGTGGAGGGATTTCCGGCTTTCGCCCTGGTGACGCCGCTCAGCCTGCTGATCACCCTGCTCCCGGTCGCATCCCGGCCGCTGTGGGCGCCCCTGAGCAGCCTCTGGCTTCTGGCGGGATGCCTGGCGCTGGCCGGTTGGGGCCTCCGGCATCGGGATGAGAGACTCCCGGCCCGGATGCTCGCCCTTCTCTTCCCGCTCCTCATTGCCCCGTATACGCAACTGCACGACCTGCTGTTGCTGGTGCCGCTGGCGGTTCTCTGGGCCACCTTTCGGCCCTCCCGATGTCTTCTCTACACGGCGGTCTCGGTCTATCTGGGGAGTTTGTTCCTCCCTCTTCTCGGGACTCCCCTCCGCCTGGCCCTGCCGGCCCTGATTCCCGTCGGCGTCCTCTTCGCCCTCATCCGGTGCGGGGTGCTGCAGAGAGACGAGCGCGGTTTTCCCTCACACAAAGACGCAAAGACACAAAGAGTTGTTTAATTTTTTAATTGTTAATTGTTAATTGTTAATTTAATTCTTTGCTTGGATCAGGCAGAATGAGAAACTTTCCGGGGACCCATCGCTGGCTACCATCCATAGATGCCCTCTGGCCCGCAGTGGTCCTGGCGGGCGTGGGGTTCCTGGTCTCCCTCATCCCCCTCCCGCCCAACGACTTCTGGTGGCACCTGAAAATCGGCGAAATCATCTACACCACCCGCACCATCCCGACCACCAACATGTTCGCCTGGACCCTGCCCGCGGACGCGCCCTTCACCTACGGCGCCTGGCTGGGGGAACTGCTGCTCTACACCCTGTACCGCTGGGGCGGGCTGGCGCTGGTCACCTTCGCCCGCAACCTGCTGGTCATCGCGTCTTTCTGGCTGGTCGGATTGACGGCGCGGGAGCGCGTGGCGCAGGCTGTCAGCCTGCGCTACGGAACACAGGCTGACAGCCTGCGCTACGGGCGGCTGACCGCCCCGGCGCTGGCCCTGTTGGGGGGGATGTCCCTCAACAATCTCATCGTCCGCCCCCAAATCTGGTCGTTCCCTCTCTTCGCCCTCTACCTCTGGCTGCTGACCCGCTATGCGGCGGGCCGCCTGCGGGCGCGCGGGCTCCTGCTCCTGCCGCTGATGATGGCCTTCTGGGTCAACGCCCACGGCGCGTTTGTGCTGGGGCTGGTGCTGGTGGGCATCTTCGCCGTGGGCGAGGCGGTCCGGGCGCTGCTGCGGGCCCCCGATGCCCTCCCCTGGCGCAAGGTGGGCGTCCTCTTCGGCGTCGGCGCGCTGACGGCCCTGGCAACCCTGGCCAACCCGCGCGGCGTCGGCATCGCCGCCTATGTCGTGGACCTCCTCACCGACCGGCCCAGCCAGGCCCTGGTGGTGGAGTGGCAGTCCCCCACCCCCTCAGGGGTCGCCAACGTCGTCTTCTACGTCAGCATCCTGGCCCTGTTGCTGACGCTGGCATGGGCCCGCCGTCGCCCCACCCCCACCGATGCTCTGCTGATGGTGGGCTTCCTCTGGCTGGCCTGGAGCGGGATGCGCTACGTCGTCTGGTACGGGATGGCGGTGATGCCCATTCTGGCGGAGGAGTGGGCGGCCCTCTGGCCCCGTCTGGCCGCCGCCCCGGCCCGCCGCCACCCCGTCAACCTGATCCTGCTCCTGCTGCTGGCCGTGCCCGTCGCCCTGGCCCAGCCCTGGTGGGTGGAACGACTCCCCCTGCCCGAAACGTACTGGAAGCAGGTCTGGCGGGGAAGTCCCGTCGGGCCGCTGGTGGGCGTGGAGACGCCCGTCGCCGCAGTGGAGTACCTGCGGGCCCACCCGGGCGGCCGTCTCTTCCACGAAATGGGCTACGGCAGTTACCTCATCTGGGCCATGCCGGAACAGGGGGTCTTCGTGGACCCGCGCGTGGAACTCTACCCGTACGAACAGTGGCTGGACTACGTCCGCATCGGCCGGGGAGTCCGCTACAACGAACTGCTGGAAGGGTACGGGGCGGACCGTCTGATGGTGGACCGGGAACTGCAGGGGGAGTTGATCCGGGCGCTGGAAGATGACCCCCGCTGGGAGCAGGAGTACGCCGACGAGCGGACCGAAATCTGGAGACGGGTGGAATGACCCGCTGGCTGACCCCCCGACGTCTATCTTACGCCTGGCTGGCGGGCGGGGTGCTATGGCTGGCCTGGCTGGCCAGCGTTCTCCTGGGACCGGGGAACCTGGACCTGGCCGGGCAGCCGGTGGGGACGGACTTCCTGGAGTTCTACGCCGCCGGGACGACGCTTCTGCGGGGAGAGAGCGCCCGTCTCTACGATATGGACGACCAGGCCCGCCTGCAGCGGGAAATCATCGGCCCCGGCCTGCGGGCCTATTACGCGTTCATCACCCCGCCCTTCTTCGCCGCCCTCTTCGCCCCGCTGGCCCTGTTGCCCTACGGCCTGGCCTTCGCCCTCTGGAGTTTTGGGGGACTGGCCGCCCTCTGGGCCAGTATACGCCTCATGGGCCTCCGTCCGTCCCGCCCGTTCCTCTGGGCCCTCACCTGGTTCCCCGTCTTCGCCGCCGTCAGTTACGGGCAGAACAGTCTGCTCAGCCTGTTCCTGCTGGCGCTGGCCTACCGATTCTGGCGGGACGGACGGCCCTGGGCCGCCGGGCTGGCGCTGGCCGCGCTGATGTACAAGCCGCAACTGATCCTGGGGGTGGTGCTCCTCTGGCTGGTGAGCGGGCGGGAAGGGTGGAAAGCACTGGCGGGGTGGGGACTGGGGAGCGCGGCCCTGGCGGTCCTCTGTGTGGTCGCCTGGCCCGAAGCCAGCCGGGCCTATTTCCACTTCGCCCGGACCGTCCTGCCGGACCTGCCCAACTGGCAGGAGTTCCCCCTCTGGCACCTGCACACCGTCCGGGGGTTCTGGCGGCTGCTGGTCCCGGAGTGGCCGCTTCTGGGGGACGTTCTGACCCTGCTCCTGACCGGGCTGGGGCTGGTGGAGGGGTACCGGTTCTGGCGGCGCCACCGGGACCGATTCCCGCTGACCTTTGCGGCGGCCGTCGCCCTGACCCTCTGGATCACCCCCCACGCGATGATTTACGACTGGGCGGTCCTGCTCATCCCTGCCGTCCTGCTCTGGGAGGAGGTCCCGGAGGGCCGGGGGCGGTGGCGCGCCCTCTACGCCCTGGTCTGGCTGGCCACTTTTCTGGGGGACCCGCTGACCTACGGCCAGTGGCAGTGGTTCCACCGGGCCGTGCAGGTCACCGTGCCGGTCCTGGGGTTTGTGCTCTACCGGGTCGGGCAAGGCGTTGGCCGCCGGGCCGGATAACTATTCAGCCGATTGAAATCGTCCTACTTGGACACTTTGTGCCGGGTGTCGGCCTTCGCCGACACTCTGAGGTCGGCGAAGGCCGACCATCGGCCGCAGGCCCAGGAAGGCTGACTTCAGTCAGCGCTGAATAAAACCATCGGGCTCATTCAGCGAAGCCCCCTCGGGCCGAAGGCCCTCGGGGCCGAGGCCTGCGGGCTGTTTTTCAGCCCCGAAGGGGCTTGGCGGAATCAGCCCGACGCTTATGAACTTTAAAAAATTAACCCAGACATAAACCGGCATACTAACCACCTGACCCTTTGGGCTCACCCCTCCCCCCGGCCCCCTCCCCGCTGCCGCTGCGCGGCGCGGGGAGGGGGAGAAACGAGGGGGTTTGGGGGCGGCGGCGAAGCCGCCGCCCCCAAACCCCACTCTCTTCCCCCCTTCTCTCCCCGCTGCGGGGAGAGAAGGGGGGGCCAGGGGGATGAGAGGGGTCAATGGGAAGTCGCCGGGAGCGTCTTCCACCCAACCATCAGGTAGCCAGACCCCCATAGTGGGATGTCTGAACGAATTTCTTAAAGTTCATCAGCGTCGGGCGAAAAGCCGTTTTTCAGCCCCGAAGGGGCTTGACGGAATCAGCCCGACGCTTGAGCGTCGGGCGAAAATTGCGCGTGACCGCCAGCGCGGCCCCCGCGCCGTCTATGAGCACGTCCCACGGGGACGGCGTCCGCCCCGGCACAAAGGACTGGTGGACCTCGTCGGTGACGGCGTAGAGGACCGCCAGCCCGAACGCCAGAAGGCGCGTCCGGCCAGAAGAGAGGCCATTCCCCTGCAGAGCCCTCAGGTAGAGCCACGCCAGCACTCCGTAGAGAACCGCATGCCCCGTCTTTTTGACCACCGTGTCCAGCCACGGTTCCGGCGCATGGGGAAGGTCGGGTTGAGCGGAGAGGTAGAAGATGAGGCCCATCCAGGCCAGCGCCGCCAGCCACCACTGCCTGACGTGCCAGGCACTTCTGAAAGTGCCTGGCACGTTCCCGTGTTTATCCACCATACGCCTGCTCCACCACTGCCGCCAGGTGCGTCCACGAACGGCGCCCGCGAATATCCCGGGCGGCCTCCACACCCAACCGGCGCCGCAGGTCGGGCTCCTCTAACAGGCGCAGGACCGCCCCGGCGAAGGCCGCCTCGTCCCCGGGAGGGATCAGCCAGCCGGTCTCCCCGTGGCGGATGACCTCGCGGATTTCCCCCACGGCCTCGGCGACGACCGGCACCCCCGCCCCCAACAGGTCCAGCAGTTTGACCGGGCACTTGGCGCGGTTGATGAGCGTGTCGTCAAAGGGATAGACCGCCAGGGTGGCCTGAGCGAAGACCTCCGGTAACCGGTCGGGTTCCACCCATCCGACGTACTCCACCGCCTCCGCCAGTCCGGCCTGGCGGGCCTCCTCCAGCAGGCGCGCCTCCTCCCCGAAAAGTCCCTCCCCCACCACCCGCAGGCGGGCCTGAGGGACCCGTTCCCGCACCCGGCGCAGCAGGCCCACCGCGCGCGCGGTGGGGAACTCAAAGAAACGGGTGTAGAGAAGGATGACGGGCGGGCCCTCGTCGGCGCGGGGGGCCGGGGGGGCCTCCGCGCCCGCCCACCCGTTGGGGACGTAGAACACCCGCTCCGGCGGCACCCCCAGCGCCCAGACCAGACTCTCCAGCGTCCGGCTGGCGACGGTGACGGCGTCCGCGTGGGTCAGGCCCCAGCGCTCCTGCCAGGCGAAGAACCGCCGCTGGGCCGGGGTGTAGAGGGGCCGCCCGGAGAGCGGGTCGGTCATATCGTTCCAGCCGCCGGGGCCCTCCCAGTCGTCGCTATCCACCACCAGGCGGGGCCGCCGGGCGCGCGGGCGGAGGGCCAGCAGGAAGTGGGCCAGACCGCTGTAGGCCTTGGGCTTGAAGAGGTGGACGACGTCGGGCCGCAGGGCCAGCGCGCGGGCCGCCAGCCGCCGGGCCGTCAGCAGGTGGAAGAGGAGCGGCGCGCGGGGCGGGAGCGGGATGTTCTCCACCCGCACCCCCGCGTCCTCCCAGCACCGTCCGGCGTCCTGGGGGTTCTGCCAGGGGGGGAGGAGCAGGGTGACCGCGTGCCCCCGGGCCGCCAGCGCGCGGGCCAGCGGCAGCGCCCGGACCGCCATCGTCCCCCGGGGCCGCAGGCCGAAGGGGCCAACCATCACAATTCGCATCATGCTTTCGTGCCCTTTGTGTGGCCTTCGTGTCCTTTGTGGTTTTTTTACAGAGCAGACGAACACCAGCGGCGAATCTCCTGGAAACGCTCCTCCACGTAGGCGTGGTGCCGGGGCCCCAGGCCGGGGCGGACGTGCCCGGTCAGTCCGGCTCGCTGGGGCCATCCCTGTTCCTCCGGGCGGGACGAGAGATGGGCAATGTACTCCGGGTACAGATACGCGGCCACCGTCTCGGCCCACTCCTCGCTGGCCGCGCGGAGCGTCCGGCAGAGGCCCGATAAACCGCTGCCGTACCAGGTTGGGCCTGGCTCCTCTCCGACAAACCGCACCAACTCCCGGACCACCCGGCCCGGTCGGCCCAGAACGCGGGCCACAATGTTCGCCGTCCGGGCGTCCCAGGCGTGGGCCAGTTCGTGCACCAGGGCGACCTCCCCCAGCCATTCCGGCTGCTGGTGGAGCGTCGGCTCTCCGATGACGATGCGCATCCAGGGCGGGCGGGGCCAGAAGGCATACAGCCCCCCGCCGCCCTGCTTCCGTCTCTCCAGCCGGACGGCGCCCAGCGCCCGGCGCATCCCCTCTGCGCCGCCCAGGGCCCGGGCCATCCGCCGCACGGCGCGCAGGACCAGGACCTGCTCGTCCCCCTCCCACCCCGAAGGGGCGACGATCAGCCCGTACGGCTGTAATCCCTGGGCCCATGAATCAGCCGACAAGGATAACCTCTCCCCGGGGAGATAGATAAGAATATTACGTCACGTGCAACTTCAACTGAGGGATTGGTAGCAAGCCGTTTCTGACCCCTCCTCATCCCCCCAGCCCCCTTCTCCTCCCCGAAACGGGGAGGAGAAGGGGGAGAAAAGGAGGGGGTTGCGGCGGGCGGCTCCGCCGCCCGCCGCCCCCCTCTTCCCCCTCCCCTCTCCCGCCGCTGAAAGCGAGCGGGAGAGGGGAGGGGGTGGGGGGAGGGGTGAGGGCCTCCCCTCGCCCGCCGCCGAAGGCCTCGGCCCGAAGGGCCTTCGGCCCGAGGGCGAGCGGGAGAGGGGAGGGGGGCCGGGGGGAGGGGTGAGGGCCTGCTCGCTCACCCCAGCATCTCCACGAACGCCGCCAGACGGGTGGCCACCTGCTCCTCGGCGAAGACCCGGTAGTCGTTGTGATCGGCCTCCAGCAGGAGCGCCGGTACGCCCAACTCCCGAATCAGCCGGTCCCGCTGGTCCATCTGACCGATGGAGTACGGCTTGCAGGACCGGTCGGAGTGGAGAATGGCGCCGTCCAACCCGTACTCCTCCACCATCTGCCGCATCGTCTTCAGTTTGTGGCCCGTCCCCCGGTTCAGGATGGGGTAGATGTACGTGCGGGCCATGGACTCCCACAGGTCGTCCGGGTCAATGAGCGGAGCCAGTTCGCCCCAGGCGTTGGTGTAGGTGGAGGCGACGACGGCAACGCCGTGCTGGGCCAGGAACTCCGCCAGGTAGCGCAGCCGGTACCAGATGGGGAGATTATCCCAGAGGACGCGCTTGCGCTCGTTTTTGACCGCGCCCACCCCGGCGGCAATCCGCTCGTCCACCTCCTTCAGCAACGCCGCGTAGAAGTCCACCGTCTCCGGGTCGCCGCGCATCTCCACGATGGGGGCCATCTGGATGAACTGGTCAAAGACGGAGATGGGGGCCGGTCGGTGGCGGCAGCGCTGGAGAATCTCCAGCCAGAGTTCGGACGCCCGCTTGCTCAGCAGCCCCACCTGCCGCAGTTTCCGCTCGTCCAGCCGCTTCCCGGCAATCCGTTCCAGGACCGGCACCGCCTCCTCCAGTTGCCGCCGGACGTAGCGGACGGCGTGCTCGGCGGCCTCTTCGGTGTAGACGAAGGGGGTATCTATCAGGACCAGCGGGGCGCCGAAGTATTCGGCCAGGACGCGGTACCAGAAGAGGACGGTCTGGCAGATGTTGGTGCAGGCGAAGAGGACATCCGGTTTGGGGAGGCGGCCCACCGGGGTCTTGCCGGAGAGGGCCGCGCCGATGTCGGTGCGGGCGTAGGAGCAGAGGTCGCGGGAGTACCCGGCGCTCTCCGCCTCGGACGCGATGTCCACCGCCAGCCGGGCCGTCCCGCAGATGGCGGCGTGGTTTTCGGGGTAGAGGACGTAGAAATCCAGCGCCTTGAGGAGTTCCACCGGCGCGCCGGAGGTGACCCAGGCCACCTTACGGTAGCCGTTGGCGTAGCGGCCCGCCAGCCAGTGCCGGGCGACCAGTTCTTTGGTCCGGGGGGCGATGCGGAGCGGCGGGGCGAGATACCGGGTGTCCCAGCGGGCGGGGCGGCGCTCCGCCTGCCAGCGCTGCAGGCGCAGCACCGCCGGCCCCAGGACGTTCACGTTCCAGTGGTAGCGCAGGGCGTTGACGGGGTTCATCGGCGGGCCTCCTCGGTCTGACCGGCGACCATCTCCAGAAACGCCTCTATACGGGTGAGGGTCTGGCCGGAGAGGGGGTCGTTCAGGTCTACTTCTACGTGGACGGACGGCAGGCCGGCCTCCTGGAGCCCTCGCCGCAGGAGGGGCAGGTCAAAGAGTTCCGGCTCGCAGAATTTGACGTCGTAGAAGATGACGCCGCGCGCGCCGGTCTCCCTCGCCGTCCGCACCAGATGCTGGAGCCGTTCCGCGATGGGACTGCCCCGGGTGGGGTCGGGGGGGCCATCCAGGATGCGCTCCGCCATCCGGCGGAAGGGTTCGGGGCTCTGGCCGGGCGGGTAGAGGCGGCGCCCGCAGCAGGCCATGTCGTCAGCGACCACCGTGCCGCCCATTTCGTTGATCGCGTCCAACAGCGCCATCGGCTCCGGGACGATGCCGGAGAGGAGGATGGGGAGCCCCGCGCGCGGCTCGGCAGGCGGCGTGTCCAGCACAGAACGGGCCAGGGCGGAGAACTCCTCGGCGGGGAGGTACTCCCGGGCCCGCACCAGCCGGTAGAAGGCCAGGTCGGTCAGGGAGAGCGCGCGGCGACGGCGGTGGAGTTCGGCCAGCAGGCCATCCGCTTCCTCTTCCCGGCGGATGCTCTCCAACAGTTCCTCCTCCGATGGGGCGCGCCCGGTGATCGCCGCCAGTTTCCCGTAGAGGGCGCGGCACTCGTCGGCCAGGAACTGACGGTCGCTCTCGCGGCGGCCGCGTGGCAGGTAGAGAGGGAAGACCGGCTGCCGTGGCCGGACAAAGTCCAGGAGAAGGCTCCCCAGCCCCTGGAGGGAGTCGCAGGCGTGGGGGACGACGATGACATCGGCCACGTCCAGCCCGTCCTTCAGGAGAAACGAGAGCGCGTTGCCGACGATGGAGCAGACGTAGGGCTGGAGGTGGGCGGCGCCGGGGGCCGGGTCCACCCGTGGTGGCCCCCAGACCTCCACCGGGAGCAGGCCGAAGGCCCGCAGCAGGGCCCGGGGGTAATGGATGGGGAGGACGGCGGCGATCCCTCCGCCCGACTCTTTCCAGGCGCGAATGGTTGCGGTACGGGAAGGGATGGTGGGAGCGGATTCCATCGGGCCTCCGTGATCCGTAGTGGGTGTTTCTTATTGTAGCACAAAAGTAACTACCTACCTCCGGCGAGGAGGTGGACCGGCTGATGGGCGAACAGCGCACGCAGCATCGCATAGACGTTTCGCTCCTGCTTGCGGCAGGTGGAAATGATCCCCTGCAAGCGGGCATACACCTT
>Ga0272448_1005531_pt1 | contig 13946 bp, 13 predicted proteins | sample YNPCB0191_FD_202220 | JGI IMG/M metagenome (GOLD analysis project Ga0272448, IMG submission 202220) | Hot spring sediment microbial communities from Yellowstone National Park, WY, United States - YNP-CB-019-1 | ecosystem: Environmental > Aquatic > Thermal springs > Hot (42-90C) > Sediment...
CAGATTGTAGAATTTTCCAATAATATTTTAGGTATGATTATGGGTTTTACTGAAGAAAAGGTGCAGATTTTGGTATTAGGGGACCCGAGTTTTATAAAAGCCGGGGATGAGGTTTATAATAAAGGTGAGACATTAAAACTTCCTGTATCAAGCAAATTTATTGGAAGGGTTGTTGATAGTTTATGCAGACCTTGCGATGGGTTAAGCCCAATAGAACCAGAAGATTATTACCCTGTTTTTAGAATAGCACCCGGAGTTATGGATAGGGTTCCGGTAAAAGAAACTCTTGAGTCCGGGACTTTAATTATAGATGCAATCATTCCATTAGCCAAGGGTCAGCGTCAACTTCTTATAGGTGATAGATTGACAGGTAAAACCACAGTCGCTATAGATGCTATATTAAATCAGAAAGGTAAAAATGTAATATGTATTTATTGTTGTATTGGTAAACCTTATTCAAGTTTAATAAAGGTATTAGATATATTAAAAGAAAATGATGCTTTAAGTTATACAATTGTGGTAAGTTCTGTTGCTTCAGTTTCTGTTGGAGAGCAATATTTAGCACCTTATACAGCATGTATGTTGGGAGAATATTTTATGTATAAAGGAAAAGATGTTTTATTGGTTACTGATGATTTAACTAAACACGCTTGGGTTTATAGACAGATTTCTTTGCTTCTTGAACGCGCTCCGGGAAGAGAGGCGTATCCCGGAGATATATTTTATATACATTCTCAATTAGTAGAAAGAGCCGGGTATTTGAAACCAGAACTTGGTGGTGGTTCTATGACATTTTTACCTATAGTAGAAATACTTCAGGGAGATGTTACAGGATATATTCCTACAAATTTAATCTCCATGACAGATGGTCAATTGTATTTTTCTACAGGTCTTTTTAATAAGGGTTTTAAACCTGCTATTGATTTTGGATTGTCTGTATCTAGAATAGGAAATAAAGCCCAATGGAAGGCTATGAAGGATTTAAGTAAAACTTTACGTTTAGATTATTTGCAATATAAAGAACTTTTACAGATGACACAACTTAGAACTACAGGACTTTCGAAAGAAGCCCAGATGAAATTAAAAAGAGGAGAGGTTATAAACCAATTGATAATACAAGAAAAAAATAAACCTATTTCATTAGAGGCTCAGATTTTATACCTTTATGCATTAAACAAAGGCTTATTAGATAATCTTTCTACTCAACAGATTCATAAATTTAAAAATGAAATTTTGAATTTTGCAGAAACTTTATATTCTGATTTTTCCAAGAAGTTAAGAGAAGTTAAAGAATTAACACCTGAGATAAAAGATAGAACAGAAAAAGTTTTAGAGGAATATTTTAAAACAATATGAGGACACTTTCACAATTAAAAAAAGACTTAGAATTTAATAAGAGCCTTTCTTCTTTGATTGAGGTTCTAAAAAATTTAGCAGTAGCACAATACAAAATATTAGAACAAAAAATAAAATCATTTAAAGAATTAGATTCTGCTGTTTTAAGTTTTTTTGAACTAATTGATATAGATTCAATAAAACACCCCTTTTTAAAACCTTCAGATAACCCAAAAATTATAATAGCAATTACATCAGATACAGGTTTATTAGGTGGTCTTAATATGCAGATTGTAAATATAGCTATATCTAATTTAAAAAAAGAAGATAAATTAATTGTAATAGGAGAAAGAGGAAAGCTCTATGCTTCTGATTTTGGTGTTAAATTTGTAAGTTTCAGTGGCATAATTGATGAGGAAAGATTTAGTCAGGCTATGCAGTTAAGAGATTATGTATTTAGTCAAATGAGAAAAGAAAATTTTAGTTCCATTAAGGTTGTATATCCGCATCCTGTTTCTTTCACAGTTCAAAAAGTGATGGATGTTTGGCTTTTACCTTTTTCTTTTTTAAAAGATATAAAAAAAGAAAAAAAGTTTAAAGAGATAATATACGAATCCAGCATAGATGATATTTTAAAATATTTAGCTTATATATGGGTTGGGAAAGAACTTTATGACATATTTGGTTTAAGCAGATTAGCTGAATTTGCTGCAAGATACATACATCTTGAAGAGAGTTTGCAAAAATTAAAAGAAATGAACGAAAAGACAAGGTTGCAATATTTTAAAGTTAGACATGAAATAATTGATAAAAATATGAGAGAGTTGTTTAGTAGTAGGATACTTTTTGGTTAAATTTATGGAGATAAAATCTAAAGGTATAGTAGTAAGTGTTCAAGGTCCTGTTGTAGACGTAAAATTTAAAACTCAGGAAGAAGTGCCAAGCATTTTTTCAATTTTAATAACATATACAATAGAAAAAGAAAAAGTATATTTAGAGGTAGCAGAACACCTCCCTTTTAATATCGCAAGATGTATTGCTATAAATTCTACAATAAATTTACAAAGAAATGCAGAGGTTTTATACTATGGAAAATCTATAGAAATTTTTTGCGGAGATGCTCTTTTTGGAAGAATTATAAATGTTTTAGGAGATCCGATTGATCAAAAAGGAAATTTAGATAGTTTAGAGAAATATCCTATAAGAAAACCAAAAATCGGCACATCTGTTAAATTGAGTGCTAAAAAAATGCATAAAGATTTCGAAATTATGCAGACAGGTATAAAGATAATAGATTTATTATTTCCTTTAGTTAAGGGTAGTAAAACAGGAATATTAGGCGGAGCAGGTTTAGGTAAAAGTATTTTAACCCTTGAGATTATTCATAATATAGTTAAACATTATAGAGGAAGTTGTGTTTTTGTTGGCGTAGGAGAAAGAATTCGTGAAGGAAATGAATTGTATTATGAACTTTTAAAACACGATGTTTTATCTAAGACTATGATGGTTTTTGGTCAGATGAATGAGCCACCGGGCGCTAGATTTGGTGTTGCTATGACAGGAATTACTATGGCAGAAGCAATTCAAAAAAGAAACGAGGATGTATTACTTTTTGTGGATAATATATTTAGATTTGTTCAGGCAGGTGCAGAGATCTCAACGCTTTTAGGCAGAGTTCCCTCCGAGACCGGGTATCAACCTACTTTACTTGAAGAGGTTAGTGAATTTCATGAAAGGATAAGGACATCAATTGATCACCCGGGTTCTTTAACATCAATAGAGGCTGTTTATGTTCCGGCAGATGATTTAACAGATCCGGCTGTTGTTGCAATTTTTAGTTTTTTAGATTCAGTCACTGTTCTTTCAAGAGAAAGGGTTCAGATGGGTTTATATCCCGCAATAGATCCACTTTTATCTTCTTCTGCTAATCTTGATGTTGATATAGTTGGAAGACGTCATTTCGAAGTTGCGCAAGAGGTTCTTAGAATATTTCAGAGATATGAAGAATTAAGAAAAATAGTTTTAGTTGTTGGTATTGACGAGTTATCCTATGCAGATAGGGTTCTTTATGAACGCGCAAGAAAATTGCAAAATTTTTTAACTCAACCATTTTTTGTTGGAGAGGCTTATACAGGAAGAAAAGGTGAATTCGTTAAATTAGAAGAGACTTTAGAAGGCTGTGAAAAAATTATATCAGGTAAGTTAGATTCAAGACCGGCAGAAGATTTTTATCTTATTGGAAAGATATTAGAATAAATGAGTAAAACTTTAAAACATAATATAAAAAAATCCCAAATTCAAATAATTACCAAATTACTTAAACAGGTTTTGGTTATTTTTATTTTGGTAATTAAGATTTTTGCAGTTGGTGTTTGAAAATTAGGTCTGATTTAGTTAACTTTAGATTTGGATTCGTATAGAGCGTTATGGAACAATGCAGTTGGATAGTTACCAAAGAGTTTAATGTAAACTAAGATGAGAAGTTCTAAAAAAATAGGGGAGATTTTAGTTTCAAAAGGATTAATAACAAAAGAGATTTTAAATTTAACTTTAAAGGAACAAAAGAATACCGGTGAGTTTTTAGGAGAAATACTTTTAAAGCATAATTATATTAATGATAAAGATTTAATAAAAGTTTTATCGGAACAATTTGGTTTTCCTGTTATTGATTTGGAAAATAAATATATAGATATAAACTTATTCGATAATTTTAGTAAAAATTTAATATTTGATTATTATGTTATACCTATCAAAAAGGACGATTTTTCTATTATTTTTGCAATACACAATCCATTAGATGCTTGGGCAATGCAAAAAGCGCAAGAAGAAGCAGGTGGTTTTAAAGTTAAATTTGTTTTAGCTACAAAAAAAGAAATAGAAAAAATTATAAATAGATATAAAAAAATATAAATTTAAATAAAAATATGGCTAATATAGATTCTATTTTAATGGAAGAGATTCTTTTGAGGAATTTGGTATCTAAAGAAAAATTAGAATTGATTTCTAAAGAAAAAACAGGCAATTTAAAAGAGATTTTAATTAAAAACAATATCCTTTCTGAAGAAAAGATTTTAGATATTTTGTCTAAAAAATTTAAATTAGAAATTTTAGATTTAAATAACATTTCTTTTGATAAATATCTTGCAAATAAAATTCCATTTAAAATAGCTTCGTATTATAAATTTGTTCCAATAGATATAAAGGATAAATTAACGATAGCGGTAGATTACCCATTAGATATTAAGACAATAGATGAAATAAGAACTCAGATTGGTTTAGATATAAATGTAGTATTGGCTAAGTCAGAAGATATAAAAGAAGCTTTAAAAAAATTATATGGCTTGGGTGCTACAGATATAGATATTCAAAAAACCTCTACGTTTAAAAAAGTAGATAATATAGAGGATATTGAGATATCTAACATTGATTCTTCTATAATAAATTTAGTAAATCAGATAATACTTGATGCATATAAAAGAAGAGCAACAGATATACATATTGAACCTTACAGAGATAAGGTTGTTTTTAGATATAGAATAGATGGTTTACTTTATGAGGTAGATATTGACCCTAATATAAAAAATTTGATACCTTCTATAATTTCAAGGATAAAGATTATGGCTAATTTAAATATTGTAGAAAAAAGACTTCCACAAGATGGAAGAGCAATAGTTAAAATACAAGATGAGGTTTTAGATTTAAGAATTTCTACAATACCGGTTCAATTTGGTGAAAGTGTCGCTATAAGGATTTTACCAACTAAAATGCTTTTTAGTTTAGAAAAATTAGGATTGGATAAAGAAGATTTAGAAAAATTTCAGAAGTTGTTAAGATTGCCATACGGTATTATATTTGTCACAGGTCCAACAGGAAGCGGGAAGACTACAACATTATATGCCTGTTTAAATAGTATTAACACACCTGATAAGAAAATTATAACAATTGAAGATCCAATTGAATACGAAATGGATAATATAACTCAAATCCAGGTTTTCCCTGAGATTGGTTTAACTTTTGCATTAGGATTAAGACATATATTAAGACACGATCCGGATGTAATTATGGTTGGAGAAGTAAGAGATTTAGAAACTGCAGAGATTTCTATAAGGGTAGCTTTAACCGGACATCTTGTTTTCTCTACCCTTCATACAAATGATTCAGCCAGCGGTATAACAAGATTGATTGATATTGGAGTTGAACCGTATTTAGTTGCTTCAAGCGTACAAGCCTTTGTAGCCCAAAGACTTATACGTTTAATCTGTCAAAATTGCAAAGTTGAAGACAAAGATGTTTCTATAAAACTTAAAGAATTGATTAAAGAGGAATTAAAACTTAAATCGATAGATGAGGTTAAAATATTTAAAAGTAAAGGTTGCAAGTTATGTAATTTTACAGGTTTTTTTGGAAGGACAGGTATATATGAGATACTTATTATAGATGATAAGATAAGGGAATTAATTTTAGATAAAGCGCCATCTAATTATATAAAAAAGATAGCAATTTTAAATGGGTTAAAGACATTACGACAAGATGGTTGGCGTAAAGTAATTTCTGGTTTAACTCTACCAACAGAAATTATCAGGGTAACTTCTGTAGGGGAAGAAAAGTTTGATTTTACTTCAATAGATAATTTAGAAAATCATAAAAAAGAATTTTTTATTTCAAAGAAAACAGATGAAAATTTAAACGAAAGAAGGTTGTATCCTCGTATTAAAGAAAATATTAATATAAGTTATAGAATAGTAAAATCAGAAGAGGAATTAATTAATATTAAAGAAAAGGAATTTGCTGTTTCTAAAGATATTTCTGCAGGTGGACTTTTATTTGTTGTAGATAAAGAAATATTAGTTGGTTCAATTTTAGAGCTAACTATAGAAATACCCGACGGAGGAGAACCAATTAAGTGTTTAGCAAAAGTTGTAAGGGTGGAAGAAATAGAATATAAAAAAACTTATAATTGTGGTGTTTGTTTTTTAGATTTAGCCGGCGTGGAGAGAAATAGGTTAAATAAATTTATTTTAGATAGATGATATGCCTAAATATAAATATAAAGCAAAAAAAGGGCCAAATGAACTAATAGAGGGTATAATTTCATCTTCTTCAAAAAAAGAGGCCATTGAAGAATTAAGCAGAAACAATTATATACCAGTATCTGTAGAAGAAGTTTTTAAAAATACATTTAATTTAACTTTTAAAAAAATAAAATTTAAAGATATTACAGTATTTACCTATCAATTAGCTATTCTTTTAAAATCAGGTGTTTCAATTTTGGATTCTCTTAATATATTAATCCAACAGACTCAAAATATTAATTTTAAAAGCATAATAGAAGATATTTATTTTGAGATAAAATCAGGTTCTACTATATCAGATGCATTTTTTAAATTTCCGGAAGTATTTTCTAAATTTTATATAGCGATGGTAAAAAGTGGAGAAGATGGTGGTACATTAGTGGATACTCTTTTTAAAATAGTTGAATACAGAAGAAGGCAGCAAGAGTTGTTTAGTCGTTTTCGTATGGCTTTAGTATATCCGGCTTTTATGCTTTTGGTTGGTTTTTTTACAATTTTATTTATGTTTACTTTTGCTATGCCAAGGCTTTTAGGCATTTATTCCAGTTTAGGTAAAAGCCTGCCATTACCAACAAAAATTTTACTTTTTATAACTTATGGTTTTAAAAAATATAGCCTTTGGATAATTATAGTTTTTTTACTTATTATTTTATTTTTAAAAAGATATTTTTATTCTAACAAGGTATTATTAAGTAAGATTAAATTAAAAATCCCAATATTTGGAAATATAATATTTAAAAAAGAAATGGCTATATTTTCAAGAACATTAAGTACATTAATTAAAAGCGGAGTCCCTATTTTAAGAGCAATTGAAATTAGCACACCTGTTTTAAAAAATGAAGTTTTAATCTCCCAATTAAAAGAGGCACATAGAGAGCTTGAAAGAGGAGGTTCTTTTGGTTTATTTTTAAAAAAATCTAAAATTTTTCCACTTTTTATAAGCAATTTAATCACAGTTGGAGAAGAATCTGGAAAATTAGATGATGCATTGATACAAATTGTAAATATTTATGAAGAAGAGGTTCAAGAATTTATAAGAATTTTTAGTTCTCTTTTTGAGCCGGTTATAATTTTAGTTATTGGATTAATTATAGGATTTATTATAATAGCTTTGCTTTTACCGATTTTTGAGGTAAGTTTTATATAAGATGTTTAGAAAAATTTTATTTTTTATAATTTTAAATTTTACTATCTCTGTATTTTCTTCCGAATGGAAAGAATTGTCAAGTGAGCATTTTATAATTTATTATAAAGAAAACGAGAATTTTGCAAAAGAGGTATCTTACAAGGCAGAAAAGTATTATAGTAGTATAGCATCTGATATTGGTTATAGTAGATATTCAGATTTTTGGACATGGGATAAAAGGGTAAAGATTTATATCTATCCAACAAAAAAAGATTATTTAAAAGAAACAAATCAACCCGCCTGGTCAGAGGGTATGGCAGATTATAAGAATAAACAAATTATAAGTTATGCGCTATCCGAAGGTTTTTTGGATTCAATTTTACCACATGAGATGGCACATCTTATTTTTAGAGATTTTGTTGGATTTAAATCAGAGATACCATTATGGTTAGATGAAGGAGTAGCCCAATGGGCAGAAATTTCAAAAAGAGATCATATTAGAAAACTTGCAAAAGAACTATATCAAAAAGATCTTTTATTATCTTTAAAGGATATAATGACTTTAGATATAAGAAATTTAAGAGATAAAGATAAAGTTTTTATAAGACCGACAAAGACAAAAACTGGCCAAGACGGAGTTTTATTTATTGGCACAGAACAACTTATAAATAATTATTATTTACAATCTGTATCAATAGTTGGATTTTTAATAGAAAAATACGGTTCTTATTCATTTAGTAATTTTTGTAGAGAACTTAGGGATGGAAAGTCTATAGGAGAAGCAATAAGAATAGCGTATCCTCATATAATGAATCTTGAAGAACTTGAAATATTATGGAGAAAGTATTTAGAAAGAGATTAGGGGGTAATATGACCAAAAAAGTTTTTACTTTAATAGAACTTTTATTAGTTGTTATTATTATTGGTGCTTTGGCTTCTATGGTTTTACCGCGTTTTGTCGGGAGAGCAGAGCAAGCAAAAATAACTGCTGCTAAAGCTGATATTGAAGCAAACATTCCAACGGCTTTAAAACTTTATGATTTAGACAATGGTGCATTTCCAACAACAGAAGAAGGTTTAAATGCTCTTTTAATTAAGCCACCTTCTGCAAAAAATTGGAAGGGACCTTATTTAGAGAAGAAACCGATTGACCCGTGGGGTAGAGAATATAAATATAGAAGTCCGGGTATTCATAGGATTGATTATGATTTATATTCTTTGGGTAAAGATGGCCAAGAAGGCACAGCAGATGATGTTAAGAATTGGGAATAAAAAAAATTTTACTTTTATAGAGATAATGTTGGCTGTTGCAATTTTATCTATAGGTTCTACTTTAATTTATAATTCACTTTTTCTTATATTAGATACATTTAAATATTATAAGATTTATTTAAATATTATTAATTTAATAAATGAAAAAATTTGGCTTGCTTCTAATAATTTAAGTCACTTTGGAACATTAAATAATGTAGATACAGAGGGAATTTTTGAGTTTGATAATTTAAAAGTTAATTGGAATTTATCTTATTTTTTAACAGATGAGACAAAGGATAAAAAATTTTATAATATTGTCTTCTATTTAAAAACAGAAGGTAGAAGGCCATTAAATATACATAGGATTTCTTATGCTATTTTTAAAAAATAAAAGAAGTTTTACTTTTATTGAGTTGGCAATTGTTTCTTTATTAATTTTTATTATCTCTTTGGGAATTTACAATGTTTTTAGTAGCGGTTTAAAAATTTGGTCTAAAGTTTTAGGTAGCGCTAAATTAGAAGATGTAAATATAGCTTTTGAAAAATTTACATCTGATTTGCGTAATGTATTTTTATTTAAAAATATAGATTTTAAAGGTACAAAAAGAAGTTTAGAAATTCCGGCTAAAGTAAATAGCAAATTTGGTAAAACTCCCGGAAAAGTAGTGTATAGATACGATGAAAATAAAAGAATTTTATTTAGAGAAGAAAAAGATTTTTCAAAATTATATACAGGTTCAAATGGTTTAAAAAGGATATTATTAGATAACGTAAAAGATATTGAGTTTAAATATTATTATTATGATAAAAAAAAGTTGGAATATGTATGGGAAGATGAGACAAAAGAAGAAATTCCTTTAGCAGTAAGATTAAAAATAAAGATAGACAATAAAGATTTCTATAGATTTGTTAATATACCTATAAGTAATGGTTGATGAGAAAAAGAGTTTTATATTGATAATTACACTTTGGGTTGTAATTCTTATTTCTATTTTTATGGTTATTTTGGGTTATAATATAAGAAGAAAAATAGATGTTATTAAACATTTGGAAAACAATGATAAAATAAACTATTTATTTGATTTTGCATTTAGAAAAGCACTTTTAGAGATAGAAAATAAAAAAGATTCTTTTGTGCTTTTGACAGAACCATCTAAAATATATAATGAACCTGAAATTTTTTTTGCTGACAGTTCTAAAGTAAATAGATATTTATGTAGATTTGATAATATAGAAATATTCTATGGTATTTTTGATGAGGAGAGAAAAATAAATATAAATAAAGCATCCCTTTCGATTTTAAAAAGATTATTTAAATTTATTGGTTTAGATGATATGACTGCTCAAGAAATATCCGCTTCAATTATAGATTGGAGAGATGAGGATAGTTTTTTAACTATACCCTTAAAAAGTGCAGAAAGTCCCTATTATAGAAGTCTTGATACACCTTATGAGGCAAAAGATTTTCCTATAGAGGTTTTAGAAGAATTGCTTTTGGTAAAGGGCATAACTCCTGAAATATTTGAAAAAATAGAAAGATATATTACAATTTATGGAGATGGTGCTATAAATATAAATACAGCCTCAAAAGAAATTTTTTTAATATTAGGTTTAGATGAAGATGTAAGTAATAAAATTATTATTTTTAGAAGTGGTAAGGATGGTGTTTTAGGAACCGATGACGATAATTTTTTTGAATCGCCAGATTCTATAGTTCCAAAATTAGTTAATTTTTATAAAATAAAGGAAAGCAGTTTAAATAGTTTAATAAATTTAATTGAGATTGGATTAATAAAAACAAATTCAGATTATTTTAGTATAATAGTTGTAAGTAATTTAAATAACAATTTTTTTAAGAAATTAAAAACAATAGTAAATAGAAAAGGAGAGGTTTTATATTGGAATGAAAATTAAAATAAAGACAAAGAATATTATAGCTATAGAGATTTTAAGCAATTATATTAAGATCGCATCTGGGAGGACCAATTTTTCTACTACTGAGTTAACTAATATTTTTGTTAAAAACGTTGGAGGTATGAGCGATAATAATATAGCAGAGATTATAAAAGAATATATTGACAAGTTAAATTTAAAACCTCAAACTGTTCTAGTTATTCTTCCATCAAATTTAGCAATTACGAAAAATATAGAAGTACCATCTGTTGATGCCGGTGAGATAAAAGAGATTGTAAACCTCCAGGCTTATAGGCATACCCCTTTTTCTAAAGAAGATGTGATTGTAGATTATATAAATTTGGGAACATATAAAAATACCTATACAAAAATTTTATTGGTTATTGTTACTAAACAGACAGTTAAAAGGTATTTTTCTATTTTAGAAAGAGCATATATAGATTTAGAAAATGTTTTTTTTGCACCAGAGGTTGTATCCCTTGCTATATTTAAACTATTTAAGATAGATACAGATTCTCCTATAATTTTAGTAAATATAGATGAAATTACTACAGATTTTTTAATAATTTTTAAAGAAAAGGTTATTTTTAATAGAAGCATTCCAATTGGAGCAATAAATTTTTTATTAGAAAAAGAGAAAAATATTTTAAGATTTGCAGAAGAGGTTAAAAAATCCATAGAGGCTTATCAATTAGAAGATATAGAGAAGATTCCACAATTACTTTTTTTAACAGGTGCAAATGAGATGTTAGATGATGCCAATAAAATTTTAGAGACAACATTACATATACCTATTAAAAAAATTTTGAATTTTGAAAATATTTTAATTAATAAAGAAGTAGAAGATATAATCTCTTCAAATAAAAAAATTTCTTTTTTAAACATAGTTTCTTCATTAGTTGTTTTTGATAAGGTTAAGGTAAATATTATTCCGGAAGAGGTAAAATTAAAAAAGATTTTTGAAAAAAGAAGTAAGGAATTAATAAAAACGGGTATTTATTTGACAATTTCTTTTGTGTTATTTTTCTGTATTTTACTTTTAAAAATTTATTTTAAGACTTTATATTTAAAAAATATAAAAAATGAATATCAAAAACTTAGTTCTGAATCGGAAAAACTTCAGAAAGATTATGAGAGGATAGTTTTTGTTAAGAATTACATATCAAATAGAGGGTTATCATTAGAGGTATTGATGGAATTGTATAATATAATACCTCAAGAGGTAGAACTTTCTGATATAAGGTTAGATGCACAAAAGAGGTTATCTTTAAGAGGAAGTGCAGATTCTATGAGTATGGTTTTTTCTTTTGCTGAAAAATTAAATAAATCAAAGTTTTTTAAAGATACTAAAACAAGATATACTTCAAAAAGGAAGGATTCAACAGGTATAGAGGTTACCGATTTTGAAATAGTTTGTATTATTGGTGAAAAAAGAAATAATTATGCCAAAGAAAATAAATATTAAATTTATTTCTATATCACACTTCTCAAAAAGGGAAAGGGTTATTTTTTATGTAGCTATATCTATAGTTTTTTTAGCTATTTTGGATAATCTGTTTATTTCTCCAATTTTTTCTAAAATACAAAATTTAAATAAAGATATAGAGGATTTAGAATTAAAAATAAAAAATAGTTTAAAAATATTAAGTCAGAAAGATAGGATATTAAACGAAGGGAAAAGATATGGCTCCTTTTTAAGTAGTGGTAAAACAGAAGAGGAGGAGATTACATCTTTACTTAAAGAGGTAGAGTCTATAGCGGATCAAAGTAAATTATATATTGTTGATATGAAGCCTTTACCGGTAGAGGTAGAGGGTTATATAAAAAAATATTTAGTTACTTTAAATTCCGAAGGTAATATGGAAAATATTATAAATTTTATTTATAATATAGAAAATTCTAATGAACTATTATTGATTGTTGAAAAATACCAGATAACATTAAAATCTAAAGAAACCAATACAGCACAATTGGCTATTACTATATCAAAGACAGTTATTCCTTAAAATTGGAGGTGAAATATGAATAAAAAGTTAATTTTATTTTTTGTTATTTTTTGTATTACTTTATCTGCCTATACTCAAAAGATAGCGCCACTTCTTGAGATGAGAAATAGATTTTTTGAGGAATCAAATAATATAAAATCACTTTTGTCTACCTCGAAAGATCCGGGTATAATTATAAATCTATGGAATTCTTGTATGACGACGGTTTTGCAGTTAAATGCTTATTTTTATATGCTTAATATATTTGATGCAGTTAAATCCGGCACTCTTAATGATGATCCTATAATGTATCTTTCAATGTGGCTTAAAGAGATAAAAAATGTAAATCAATTGAATATAAAAAACTTAGAAAATAGTATAAAAAATATTACAGACCCCAATACAAAGACTTATATTGATAGATTAAAAGTTTATTATTCAGAATTAAACAAAAAAATCGATGAGGAATTAGTTAAGTTAGGAGCATTAAAACAAACCCTTCCTATTAAAAACAAAAGAAGATAAATTTAATAAAAAAGTTTACAAAATCCAATTTTTCTGATATAATACTATTGATAAAAGTATACTAATTACCGTATTTACCATAATTTCTATGTATAATAAAAAAAACTATATTAAAACAAGGTATAGCAAGGCAGTAAGAGTTCAATTTACCCGCAAAGAATGGAAAGAACTGCTAAATTGGTCTAATAAGGCGAGGTTGGAACCCAACGTGTATATAAGAAAAATTTTATTGGATTTTCTAAACATAAAAGAACAGCCCTAATTAATTATTAAATATTTTTAAAAATTGGCCTTAAAGAACTATTTGATTTTATATATATTACTTCCTATAATATACATTATGTTAACTTTTATATTTGATAATTTTTTCTATAAGTTATTGATTTTCAATAATTTATAAGAAGATAATAAAAACCTGTGAATTTAAAAAGAGATATTTATATATTTTATAATTATTTATTGTTTTTTATTATAACTAATCCAAAAATATAGAAAAATTAAGGGTTTTAGAAGGACTTAATTTTAAAATTTTTAATTTAAAGGAGGGATATAAAATAAAAATGCCGACAAGGGCATTTTCCGACTGTAGCTCAGCCACCATTTAGCCCGCAAGGTGCCTAACTTGCCATAAAGAGCAACGGCTTCCTTTAAGCTATTTAGGTCTGTAGCTTTGCGCCCCTCTATTTCTAGAGGTTTGCCCTCATCGGCAATTAATATATATAATATTTTTTTAAA
>Ga0272448_1005532_pt1 | contig 13946 bp, 9 predicted proteins | sample YNPCB0191_FD_202220 | JGI IMG/M metagenome (GOLD analysis project Ga0272448, IMG submission 202220) | Hot spring sediment microbial communities from Yellowstone National Park, WY, United States - YNP-CB-019-1 | ecosystem: Environmental > Aquatic > Thermal springs > Hot (42-90C) > Sediment...
CAAAATAGGTTTTTCATTGTGGGCATAAAACTCCAAATCTTGGTTTTTCTTGCGCCCTTTGGTGTAAACAACCTTCTTTTCTTGAGGGATAAATTTGCTCGCCACCTTTACTGCTACATCTAAAAGCCCACCGGGATTGTTGCGTAGGTCAAGGATTAAGGCCTGCATACCCGTTTTTTTCAGGTTGGCCAAAGCCGTATCTAAATCGTGGGGCGTGTTTTCTCGGAACTCGACTAACCTTATATAGGCAATTCCATCTTCAAGGATACAGGCTTCTTTTATATCCTTTATCTTGATGATGTCGCGAACAATTTTAAACTCCAACAGCTTTTTCTCTGATTCTCTAAGGATCACTATATTAACTGGCTCTCCTGGTTTCCCCCTCAATTTTTTTACCGCATCAGTAAGGGTAAAATCCCGCGTTAACTCATTATTTATCTTGACAATGCGGTCATTCGCCTTTATCCCCGCTTTCCATGCAGGTGTATCTTCAATTGGGGTAAGTACCGTAAGTAAACCATCCTGTATTGTTATTTCAATGCCAATCCCTCCAAATTTTCCCTCAGTGTCTATCTTTAATTCGTTGTAGGTATCAGGGTCTAAAAACTGGCTATGAGGGTCCAGCGAACCAAGCATCCCTTTTAAGGCCCCATATATGAGTTCTTTTGGTTTTGTTTCATCCACGTAGTCTGTTTGAATAATAGATAAGGCGTTGGCAAATAATTCTACCTGGCGATACAGGTCTTCTTTCTGTTTTCTCTCTAACGCCAAAAGCTTTACTGAGCTGAATAGAGAGACTAAAACTACCAGGCCTGTTGAAAATAAGATGCCTTTACGCATCAGTTACCTCCTACTTTTAGTTGGTTAATTTATTTCTTAATAATTCTTGGACGAGTTGTGGGTTTGCCTTTCCCTTAGTTTTTTTCATCACCTGACCAACAAGAAACATAAGCGCATTTTCCTTGCCCTGTTGGTAATCCTGACAAGTTTTGGGATTACTGGCCACTACCTCGGCAACCACGGATTCAAGATAAGTGGTATCAGATATCTGCTCAAGGTCACGTGATTTTATTATCTCTTGTGCGCCTTTACCAGTATTAATCATTTCTTTCAAGACTTGTTTAGCAGCCAGTTGGGATAGCCTGCCTTGTTCAATTAACTCTAAAAGGTTTAAAAATCCTTCAACCGAGACATTGAGCTGGCAGATTCGCAGTTTTCTCTCATTTGCCTCTGAGGACAAAGGACCGATCAGCCAATTGATAACTATCCGCCTATCCTTTCCTTTAAATCTTTGCAGACATTGTTCGGCATATTCGGCATCGTCTCTTTCAGCAACCAAAACCTGGGCATCCATAGGTCTTAGATTGTATTCGGTCAGGAAGCGCCTGTATTTTTTGTCCGGAAGCTCAGGGATGCGGTTTTTTAATTTTTGGATATATTCCTGCTTAAAATACAGAGGCGGCAAATCGGGCTCAGGAAAATAGCGGTAATCCTTAGCCTCTTCTTTGCTGCGCATAGCCACAGTAATTTCCTGCTCAGGATTCCACAACCGAGTCTCTTGAACTACACTCAGGCCTTGCCTTAATAGATCAATCTGCCTGTTGGCCTCATAGGACAAGGCATCTTTTACTGCTTTAAAGGAGTTCATATTCTTAAGCTCTGTCTTTGTCCCTAATTCTTTTTCACCGAAGCGCCTTACTGAAATATTAGCGTCACAGCGTAAAGAGCCTTTCTCCATATCGCAGTCGGATACACCGAGATACTTGATGATTGACTTCAGTAGTAAAAGATACTCGTAGGCCTCATCAGGAGAACTTATATCTGGCTCGGTAACTATTTCCAGAAGAGGCATTCCAGTGCGGTTATAATCGATAAGGCTTATTGATTCCTGATGTAGTAGTTTTCCTGCATCTTCTTCCAGATGGACCCGTCTAATTCGGATGCGCTTTGGCTGGTCGTTGATATTAATATCCAGAAATCCGTTTTGGCAAAGGGGATACTCATACTGAGAAATCTGGTAATTCTTAGGTAAATCAGGATAATAGTAATGTTTACGGTCAAACCGGCTGAATTCAGAAATCGTGCAATTTAAGGCCAGACCAACGATTATGGAATAATCTAAGGCAGTTTGGTTTAATACAGGTAAAACCCCCGGCAGACCCAAACATACTGGGCAGACTTGGGTATTTGGCTCTTTGCCAAAATCAGTAGAGCATCCACAGAAAACCTTAGTTCTTGTTGAAAGCTGAATATGTACCTCTAAACCTATCACTATCTCGTAATCCATATTAACCTCTAAGTTCGCCAAGAAAGTCCTCTTGCGGTGGCTTCAGATACGGCTGCATTGTATGCCAGGGGGTATTGTCTTCATAGGAAAATGCCACCCTTAATAGTAACTCTTCATTAAATGGCCGGGATATAATCTGCAGGCCTACGGGTAGGCCTTTTTTGGTAAATCCACAAGGCAAGGAAATTGCTGGTATGCCTGCCAGGTTTGCTGAGATGGTATAGACATCCGAAAGATACATACTTAGTGGGTCTTGGGCGCGCTCGCCAATATAAAAGGCTACAGTGGGAGATGTAGGGGTTACGATGCAATCGAATTCTTCAAAAACTCTATCAAAGTCTTTTTTTATCAGTGTCCTTACCTTTAACGCCCTCAAGTAATAGGCATCATAGTAACCGTGGGATAAGGCAAATGTGCCTAATAGAATTCGGCGTTTTGCCTCTTCACCAAAACCATCTCCCCGCGTCTTTTTGTACATCGCCACCGTTCGCGGTTCATGGGAGTGGCCTTCTTTAGGTAGACTACGCAATCCATACTGGACCCCATCAAAACGTGCAAGGTTAGAACTTGCCTCCGCAGTAGCAATTATATAATAAACGGCAACGGCATATTCAGTATGGGGCAAAGAAACCTCTTTTACCTTTGCGCCCAGCTTTTTTAGGAATTCTATTGCCTCTTCAACGATATCTTTTACCTCAGGGTCAAGCCCTTTTACAAAATACTCCTTAGGTATACCAATCTTTATATCCTTTACCCAGGGGTCAAGGGATTGGGTATAATCAGGTACAGGGATATCTTTTGTAGTAGAGTCCAGGGGGTCATAACCAGAAATGAGTTTTAAAAGAAAGGCGCAGTCTCGGACGTCTTTGGTTATTGGACCAATTTGGTCTAAACTTGAGGCAAAGGCAATTAGGCCATAACGCGAAACCCGTCCATAGGTGGGTTTTAGTCCTACTACACCGCAAAAGGATGCAGGTTGGCGGATTGAGCCACCTGTATCTGAACCTAATGCCCAGATAGCCTCTCCTGAGGCAACTGCAGCAGCTGCTCCACCTGAAGAACCACCCGCCACCCTTTCTAAATCCCAGGGATTACGTGTAGGTCCAAAACAAGAGTTTTCTGTTGATGAGCCAAAGGCGAACTCATCCATATTCAGCTTATATTCAAAGATGGGCAGACCATGGGCCTTTAATTTGGCAACTACCGTTGCATCATAGGGAGGCTTAAAGCCCGCAAGTATCTTGGAGCAGCACTCGGTATTATTTCCTTTGGTGCAGATATTATCCTTGAGTGAAACCGGAATACTTAATCCTGAAGGGGAAATTTCAGCTGCAGATGCCGCAGAACAAACATCATTCTTGCGCACATAGGCATTTATCTTATTATCAAAAAGCCTGATTCTATTTTTCAAGGAGGTTAATAATTCGGCAAAGGATAATTCTTTATTAATTAGCCTGCGCATTAACTCATGCGCAGTCAAGGTGCAGGGTTCTATCATAATCTTTTATTTTATTCTATAATCTTGGGGACAATAAAGAAATTACCTTCCTTAAATTTGGTATTATCTAATGCCTCTTGTGCGGATAACGAAACCTTGGGGATATCCGGCCTTGTCACATTGGATAAATCAAGGACATAGCTGGTTGTAGGGATATCCTCTATCTTTGCGGTGTTTAACTTATTTATAAAATCTAAGATAACCCTCAGCTGATTAGAGAGCTTCTCTAACTCTTGAGGGTTTAGCTCTATCCGCGCAAGATGGGCTACATAGTTTACTAATTCTTTATCAATAGTCATATCTGCCTCACGGTTAACCTTTATTATAGTATCAAAAATTAAAATGTCAAAAAAATATAGACAATTTTAAAAAAATTAGTAAAATAGTTCCATTATCCTTAAAGTATAAACAAGCTTTTTATAACCAATATCAACGTATGGGCAAAGAAAAAATTTTACCCAGTTACCATTTGCGCTCAAATGGCGAGTTTGTTATTCAGAATTACAATTACAGCAAACCCTTTGCTAATTTTTTCCCAGGAATTGCGGGTAAATATGGAATACCGATGTGGGTATTCTATGTCAATCGGGGCCAGGCAATAATCAGTATAGGTACCCAAGATAAGGACCATTCCATTATGGAGTTTTTCCCCGCCAATAAAGCCTGGCAGTTAGTTACTGCTTTGGGATTCCGCACTTTTCTAAAAATAACCTGCGGGGATAAAACATATTTCTATGAACCATTCAACTACCGCCTGCAAAATATATCCTTCAATCTAAAAACGGAGATGGATATAACCTCCAGTGACTTGAGGCTTGTAGAATACAATAAAACCCTGGGATTGATAACTGAGGTTTTTTATTTCACTATTCCCAACTCACCATTTGCGGCATTGGCGCGGGGAATCAGCATCCAGAACATTTCGAACAAACCCATTAAATTACAGCTATTGGACGGCTTACCCCAGATAGTTCCTTATGGCGTAAGCAACCTATTTTTAAAGAAGCTTGGCCGAACCATTGAGGCCTGGATGCACGTTAAAAACCTTGAACATGCAATTGCCTTCTATAAACTCGATGTCGACCCAACTGACCGACCAGAGGTTATTAAAATTGAGCAAGGAAATTTTTATCTCTCTTTCCACAAAGTTGGCAATAAAATCCAGCTTATAAAACCTTTAGTTGACCCTGCTACCATCTTTGGTCCTATCAGTGATTTTTCTTATCCTTATAATTTTATTAGGGTTAAAGAACTGCCCAATTCTTCTCAAGAGGTCATTTCCAGTCGAACCCCTGCTGCCTTTAGTTATTGCAGTCTCGCTTTAAAAAAAGACGAGACGCACACCCTTTATAGCCTGATAGGCCAGATAAGAAGTATAGACTTGCTAAATTCCCTTGCTCCTAATATAGCCAACCCAGAATATATCAGCCAAAAATACAATGAAAATAAAAGATTAATTTGCGAATTGCAAAATGAAGTTGCTACTAAAAGTAGCTGCCAAAGGTTTGACCTTTATGTCCAACAGACCTATCTTGACAACATTATCCGCGGTGGCTATCCCTTGCGTTTTCGTTGCGGCTCTACATTTTATCTCTACTCTCGCAAACACGGCGACTTAGAACGCGATTATAATAAGTTCCACATTCAACCTGCCTACTATTCCCAGGGTAACGGAAACTACCGGGATATAAATCAAAATCGGCGTTCGGATATTTGGTTTAACCCAGATATAAAAGAAGAAAACCTGGTGTATTTCTTAAACCTTATTCAGTTAGACGGATTTAATCCGCTGGTGGTGAAGGGCGTAAATTTCCGAATTGTTGAGACTGAAAAGTGTAAAGAGGTTCTAAGTGGATTGGTCTGTCAAGAGGATATCCCTAAAATAATGGAAATCTTAAAAAATCCCTTCACACCCGGAGATTTAATCCTAACAATAGAGACCCAGGGTTTAAGACTGAACACCGATTACGATAATCTTTTAGAAAACATACTTTCCTTTTGCCAAAAGTCCCAAGAGGCAGAGCATGGCGAAGGGTTTTGGACTGACCATTGGACTTATAACCTAGACCTTTTGGAAAGCTATTTCGGGCTGTACCCTGAACAAAAAAATGAGCTCTTATTTGAAAAAAATATATTTACCTTTTTTGATAATAGCGAAAGGGTCAAACCACGTTCAGAAAAGTATATGTTAGTCGACGGTAAGGTCAGACAATACCGCTCCTTGATTTCCGATAGCGCTAAAAAGGAATTAATCCGCAAAAGGTTACAAGAACCACATTTGGTTCGCACAGAATACGGAACGGGCCAAATATACTACAGTTGCCTTTTTGACAAATTGCTTTGCCTTCTGGCCAACAAGCTTGCCTCCCTTGACCCATTTGGAATAGGAATAGAGATGGAGGCGGATAAACCCAACTGGTATGATGCGCTCAATGGTCTTCCTGGCCTTTTAGGCTCTTCTCTCAACGAAACCCTTGAGTTGAAGAGGTTGATTATACTGCTTAATGAAGTTATAGGGGATTCTTTAAAAAAAGAATTCTCTATAACTGAGGAGGTTGCTGAATTCTTAGATGCCTTAAATGCTAAAATCTTGGATTACCAAAAAAACAAAGACACTAAACGCGATTATGTATTTTGGGATGAAAGCCATACTCTAAAAGAGGATTTTTATATTCGCATCAGATTCGGTGTCAGTGGGAGACAGATAAAAAAAGATGCCAGCTGGTTAAATGATATCCTGATGAATGCCTTAGAGAAGATAGAAGAAGGTATAGCCAAGGCAAAAGTCCCTGGCCAGGAATTATATTATTCCTATTTTATAAATGAGGTCAAAGAATATACGTTAGTAGAAGGCAACCTTATCCGACCTTTGTGTTTTAACCAGATACGGCTTCCTCTGTTTTTGGAAGGACAGATGCATGCCCTTAGGGTTGCTGGCGATGTGGAAAAGGCAAGGTCTATTTACAAAAGCACCCGAAAGAGTTATCTTTTCGACAAAAAACTTAAAATGTATAAAGTTACTGGACCACTTAAGGATATGCCTCAAGAAATCGGTAGGTGTCGCGTATTTACACCCGGCTGGTTAGAGAATGAATCAATCTGGCTTCATATGGAATATAAGTACTTGCTAGAAGTATTAAAAAATGGTTTATATAAGGAGTTTTATGAAGATTTCCGTAATATCCTTATCCCCTTTCAAAATCCTAACCGTTACGGAAGGAGTATTCTTGAGAATTGCTCTTTTTTAGTCAGTAGTGCATTCCCTGATAAAAGACTTCATGGCAACGGCTTTGTTGCTCGTTTATCCGGGGCTACAGCTGAATTATTGCAAATCTGGCTCATTATGAATATAGGCCCCCAACCATTTCGGCTAAATAAAAATAATGAATTAACCCTCTGCCTAAACCCTATTTTGGCGGGATGGCTTTTTAACCAAAGAGAAAAGGCATATTCCTTTAATTTTTTGTCCAAGGTAGAGGTAGTCTACCATAATCCTAAACTTAAAGATACATTTGGGAAAAACGGGGTTTCAGTTTCCGTTATTAAATTTACAGATAAAGATGGCAATTTGGTCACTATCCAAGGGAATACTATCCCAACACCATATGCAGAGCAAATTCGGCTTAGGCAGATTATTAGAATTGATGCCGAGTTAAATTAAAATATCTGCATAGGGCCTACCTCGTCTTCTTTGTAAATTTTCAAAAATTACAATTACACACCTTGCAAAATTAAAAATTTTGTGTTATACTTTAATTGGCCCCGTCAGAGTGCAGTTACCTTAATCCCCAACTAAACAAGATTCGCTCTGGCGGGGATGAACTTTGACAATTTGATGTAACCTTATTGAAAAAGGCAAACTAGCAGTAATGCTGGGGCGTTCTGTCCGCGGCTTAAATGCTGTGGCAGAACCCCGAAAGTAGCTTAAAAATGAGGCTACTTCGGGGCAAAGCCTCCGGTCCAGTTTTTTGGATAGCGGGGCTGCCAAAGAGGTTAATTTAACTAACCCTAAAGCTTTGCCTTTAGGGTTTTTTATTGCTTTTTACCCCAAGGCTTACTGTTTTGGGGTTTTTGTTTTACAGGAGGACAAAAAATGAAAAATAATGCGGAGATTCAAAGGGTGGTCATCTTTCTAAACCGCCAGGAGATTGATTTTTTGGACAAGATTGGTAAGGATGCCTTATTTTCTACTGGGGTTAAGGTTTCGCGGGCAAAGTTTATAGCCTGGCTTGTAGACCTTGCCCAGGGATTACAACTAAATGGTGATGGAATAAAAAATGAAAAGGATTTTGAGGAAAAATTTTTTCAAACTATTCGACAACAGTTGCACCGAACTTCCCCACCAGCCATTGGAGAGAAATATCTTTAAATTTAAAGGAGGCGATGGATATGGAGAGATCAAAAAGAATATTACAAGTTAGTGTACTTATGTTATTATTTCTGAATAACCTAGCCTTGGCAGGTGATACTGTATCTATCCAGATTTCTTGCGTTATTCCAGCTATCCCCGGAGTAAATACACCGCTTATAAAGGAGGAGGATTTATCTTCAAAAAGGCAGTCTCAACAAGACGAATCTAATACTAACAAAGATGGGCAAGAAGTAAAATATGCCCAACACAGAGAGGGCGAAATGATTCTTGCGGAGGTGAAGGTAGAAAATAAGCTGGTCCAGACTGTATATAGTCGTTGAATTTAAATATAGGGGGTCATTCCGGAGGTAAGGGTTTATAAAAGGCTATATTTACTCTTCCTTGCTCAAGGGTATATCGTAGACGTAGGTTATTCCTTCGTAGAGGGTAATATCCTTTTTGATAGGGACAAGGGGAAGGTATTGCACTGGAAGGCTGGATAAATCTATGGTTAGGGTATGCTCACCTACTCCAACATTAGAAAAGATATAACGACCGCTTCTATCGCTAACTGTCTTTTTATGGCCGTCAATCACTAAAATAACATTAGCCACCCCCTTCTCTCCTATATCAATCCGGCCGTTGCTATTGGCATCTTCAAAGACCATACCGCTTATCTCGGAGCGGGCCGTTATACCAAAATCAACCCTTATGGTGCGATTATGCAGAATATTCACTTCTTGGGTAGAGGGGACAGTTAAGACATAGCCCGCAGGCAACTTTGTGGTATCGATGCTAACGCCTGCCTTGCGGGCGCGAATCCCCTTTACCTTATAATAACCAAAGAGGTCAGTAGTTGAGGTCCTTTTACCAACTGTAATATTTATGCCTTCTACTGGTGGTTCGTCCCGCTGGCGTAGACCGTCGGAGTTCAAATCCTTAAAAACATAACCCTCGATATTCCCGACCGATTCCCAGCGAAGGCCGGTATCCCAAAGATACCTCAGGCCCGCATTGAAGGTCATTTCAGTTCTTTTTTTGGTATTAGGATTTTCCTTCCAGATGTTGCGAAAAGAACATCCGCCATACACCTCAACATCTCCGCTATGATAGCCTAATTCGCTATAGCTTTCGATGTAGTCTTCCCCAGACAGAAAGCTTAACTCTGAGGTAGTATCTTCCTCATCCCTATATGTAAAACGAAGGCTTCCATACAGTGGTCCTTGTAAAATATCATCTCGCCAGTCAATACCAGTCTCCCAGGCGTTTGGCTGGGATTTTACTCCGTTAAAGCGCTGTCTTAAAAAGTTATACTCCTGATTAGCATAATAATAAAGATTGCCGAGTAGATTAAATCTTAGACCAGCCAGGACTCGTTCATTGATATAATCAGTGCTGTGTGAGTTATAATCTTTGTTCTCCTGGTGGTAAGCGCTCAGATATAAGGATGTATCTTTTCCTAATATCTTGCTGGTATACGAAACCCCTGCCCCAGCTGTTTGTTGGCGGTTTTGAGAAACCCTGCCTAGTTCGTTAGCTATGGAATAGCTTGTAGAGATAGAGGTGTTTTCTGTAAGCCGGTAGGCAACATTAGCGCTGAAATCTTGATTCCAGCGGCTATCATTATCCTCTGCAGGGAAAAGCCTATCTCGATACAAATCCAAGGAAGCTGATATGCTAAGTTTAGGCATCGGATTGTAATTGGCATTTAAAAGCCAGCCTATCTGGCCTTGATTCCAGCCATATCCAGTGATGCTTTTGAAATTCTTGTTGATGTGGCGATAGTCTGCAGAAAAACTTAACCTTTCTCCTGAAGAGCGCCATTTAAGAAGATGGGCCAACCGTTGGGTATCGTATGCTGCCTCGTAACTTAAGGAGGTATTTTTTGTAAAATTATAACTGCCAATAAAATCAAGACCATAGTCTTCAAGATAATCAAGACGGTCGCGACCATGGCCTCTTAAAAGACTAAACTGATAATCTTGTTTCTTGGTTGGGGTAAAATCTAAGTTTATACCCTCAATAAAGGAATCTTCCTGTTTGGCAAGATTAGGAGAGAGGTTACCGTATCTGCCGCCACCTTCTCTACCCCAGAAGGTAGTGTAGTGGAGTTTATTGTTAAATGCAGGTGAAGAAAGCATTGCTCCGCGTAAATCCGTTGAAGGAAATGCTAGATTGGAGAAACTAGGTGTAAAGTCAAAGCCACGCAGACTAAAATCCTTAAAAGGGCCCCATAATCCATGATTAAGTCCAACAGTGAAAAAGGTCAGGTCTGTAGCCTTATTATAGCTGCGTACAGTTAGGGCAGAATCAATATCGCCATAAGGAGATTCTCCGGTTAGCCCTAAATTATGCGCCCAAGAATAGGTGCTTCTCTCAAGTGATTCAAGGCTACTGCCAGTTTCAAAGCTTGACCATTCCAGAGAATAACGGATTTTAAAATTCCGGCTAAAACCTTCAGTCTGTCGGACATACTCCTCAGCAGTCATTCCCTCAATTCGTGGAAATGTCCCTGAGAATTCTACTGTCCAACGACCATTGGCATCCCAAAAATGAACAAAGGTATAGCCAATGGACTTACCCGTGATTAAAACCTCGTCTATACTCCTTTTTTGGGCTGTGACTACTTCGGGAGTAACTACTAAAAAACGGGTTATATTTGTGCCTTTGACTATAACAGAATCTCCCAAAGGTAACTCAATCGGCTGTTTCAGTGAATTTAAGGTTCCATCTAGATTAACTGTTATAAGGGGTACTTTTTCTCTTTGTCCTTGGTATTTAGTTGAAGACAATGGCTTTCTTTCGATTTTGGTTGGTGCCTTCACAGAAGATGAGATTCTGCTTTTTATCATCTCTTGTTGTAATTCAATGAGTTCTAGTTTTTGGGCCTCGTTTAATTCTGTTTTGTTACTGGTAGGTAGAACATAAACTATATTTTGGGAGGAAAGGCGGCCTTGTTGTATCTGTTGAATATATCTTAATGCCGATTGGTTGTTAGGATCTACCAATAAAACCTTTTTAAACTCCTTAAGTGCATCCTCTAATTTGCCCTGTTGATAATATTTAACCCCTAAATCAAAGAGGAAGTTGGAAATTTCTGAAGAGGCGTTTGCATAAGGTATTTGGCTAAGAAAGAAAATTAATCCAACAAAAAAACAAAAAATATTTTTTTTCCCCTTCTGCATCATAGCCGAGAAGTAATTATAAATTGACTACAACCTCCTTTAATCAATGTAGGTTGCCCACGCTGATTATCTCGCCGGCTTTATTAACTTGTATTGTCGCCTCTTTAACCAAAACCGGGCCTCGGCCTGAATTGGTTTCCTCTAAGGCCTTGCCAATATCTGAGGTTATTACCAAGGTATAACTACCAGAGGCTAAGGCCTTGTTCCAGCGTGCAGTAAGTTTTACCTTTTCCTCAGGAAAGGTATAGGCATCGTTGAATTTTCCCCGGGCAACGACTATGCCTTCATTATTGATTATGTGATAGCTTGTAGCTGCGGTTATATCAACATTTCCGGTATTAACAAGTTCTAACTGGATTGATAAACCCTGGTCTTGTTTTTGGGTAAGATTAAGATTTTCTAAAGAGACCTGTCGGTTGATTTGGCCTTTTACTTCCACATAAAATAATGTACCTATTCTTACATTAAGCCCAATACCAGCCCCCATACGCACCTCATCTGTCGCCGATGATTCAGGTTGAAAAGATGACTCAAAAAATAGAATAGCGTAATGGCCTCCACTTTTGGCCTCAGGAGGAACCTTGATAGAATAATTTACGCTTCTTTTTCCATAGGCAGGGATAGTAAGCTCAGCCGGAGAAAAGCTTATCCAAGAGGCGCAGGAAAGTACAGTGGTGTTGGGAGGAAAAAAGTCTTTTGCACCATCTCCTCCCGGGGTATAGCGCCAGTCTTCTAAGTAGCAACGCACTGAACGGGCCTGGGAGGAGTGATTTTCAAGGGTGATTTCGCCGTAAGTAGCTTCACCCGGTGCAACTGCAACCCTTACTTTAGGTTTATCTATTGAGGGTAACTCCAAAGCCCACGTTGTCGCTGAGGCAAAAATTGTGCACATAATTAAAAGGAAAATATTTTTTTTCACGCCGACCTCGCTTTTACTGAACAATTTTACTACTTAATTTAATTTAATACAAGAATTTTGTGTAGTATATCTTCTTTAGGTATACCTTACCTATTTTTCAATTAAAGGCATTTTAGACCCAGGTTACTTAATAACTAAGGTTAAAGTAACCCTACCCCTGTAGATGCCCGGAGCCTTATTTAAGGTAATTGGCACCACGTCTGGTGCATCCGGAGACCTTCCTTCGCTGTTACCTTCTTTTACTCCTGAGCCCAGGCCATAATAAATCCTCAACCAGGAATTAGCGGGACGCAAAGAGTCATTACTCTGTAAGATTTTAAAGCTTGAACCAAAACTCCTGCGTTCGATTACTGTATCCTTAGTTTTATTCGGATTGTCTTGGTCCTGTGTAACCCAGGCATAAACCACATTCACATTGTTATTAAGGTTATCCTGGTTACCTTGGATTGAATCAGGGGTATGTTTAACCATCCACTGCAAAGATGGGCTGGCCAGAACACCTACATCGACAGCAAAGTAAAAACTATCAGCAAAGTTGTTGCCTTTTGTTCCGGTTCTAAATATGTAGTACCTTTCAGTCTTGCCATCAGTGGTAGTGTATTCCCTATCGTCCAGATCGAGTTTGCCAAAGTCCATAGCCAAAACTCCCAATCTTTCCCATCTATCGCTTGCGCCAGAAGGGTCATTAGGGTCAGCTGTAATTTTACTTACTGTTACCTCAAGTCGAGGAGAAATGGTAGGGACTTCAGCTATTATATCAATCTGTTGACTCCCAGCTATGGCATCGCAACTAGCCCTGCCTTTAAACCCAAAAATGAACAAAGCTGTAACTATAATACAAAACAACCTTTTCAAATTTATATGCCTCCCTCTTGTCTTTAGCTACAGTATTTTTACCCTATCAATAAATAACCTCCCTTTTAGCTTCGAATAATCAATTTTCTGTCGCAAGTCTTGCTTTTGCCTATACCATTTAATCCCTATTGAGTGGTCAGGGTTAACTCCACTGTGCCTCGATACGGACCTGGCGGATAGTCAGAGGTGATTGGAACAACATCTTGGCCGTCAGGTTGACAACTGTCTGGATTTGGGGCACCTGGCTTTAATCCGCTGGCTATTCCATAGTAAATCCTTAACCAAGAACCTGTTGGGAAATCGGATTTTTTAAAAGGAACCCAACTTGAAATATAGGGAAGCTTAACAAGTGATTCTTCCTTTGCAGCATCTTCATAGGCAAATGCAAAACCGACATTGATGTTATTGTCGAGTTTTTTTCCATTTGGACCAATTACACTATTGGGTTTATGTGTAATTGTCCAGCCCGATGGCGAATTGTTAGTAACAGCTACATCCACCACGTAGTAGAAGCCACCTACACCAGGAGCTGTGCCTGTGCGAAACAGATTGTATCTCTTTTGGGTGCCAGTAGCAGGGTCAGTATAGAGGCGATCATCAAAGACCAACCGGCCAAAATCAATGGAATCTGCCTCAGTCCATTCAGTATCGCGTGTTCCGGTGCAATCCGCAGCCATAACCTTAAAAATCTTAACATCCATATTTGTGGGCAAAGGCGGTATTTCAGTCTTTATCTCAATATTTTTAGTTTCATCAGCCTGGCACAGCTGGACATAGCCCAAAACCAAAGCTGCAACCAACAAAATATTCATTAACCTCTTCATGTTTTCACCCCCCCCTTCTTTTTCGAA
>Ga0272448_1005533_pt1 | contig 13943 bp, 15 predicted proteins | sample YNPCB0191_FD_202220 | JGI IMG/M metagenome (GOLD analysis project Ga0272448, IMG submission 202220) | Hot spring sediment microbial communities from Yellowstone National Park, WY, United States - YNP-CB-019-1 | ecosystem: Environmental > Aquatic > Thermal springs > Hot (42-90C) > Sediment...
CAATCAGCGACCTCATTGCTTCCGCGTCGTAGCTTATCAGGCCAGCCGTGACCATCGCTGCCTTCTTCACCAAGCCCTTGGGCCTCATCCAGCATCTCTTCAGAATGTTGTCTTTGACGTGCCCGTTAAACTGCTCCACAAGGTAACGTTTAGCCCTGAGAAGTTCACCGTGCCTAATCCGCCTGCGTTTCCCTCTTCTAGGATTAGAAGCGATAACAGGCACGGCGCCCATAGCCTCGACGGCGTTGATGTTTCTTTTCGAGTCGTAGCCGGCATCAGCCAACACGTACTCGGCCTCCAAATCCTCCAACAGGTCAGGAAGCAGCGGCGAGTCATAGCGGTTACCCGGCGTAACCACGGCTTTCATCGGCAGCCCCAGCTGATTCACGACGGCGTGAAGCTTGAAACCCCTGAACCAGCCTTCACTGGTGTAACCCCACTTCCCCTCCAAGTCGTAGAGGTCTTCAAGCGGGGTAGAATCAGCGATCAGAAGAGTGGTTGGAGCGATGAGCTGAAGCATGCCGGATATCTTTTTGAAAGTCTCTTCGAGGAGGCTTAGGTAGCGTCTCCACCACCTTCCAACGGTTGTCCTGTCTGGTACGCTGCGTAGTTCCAGCGTTCTAGCAGCCCACGTGTCCTTCTTGAGATGTTCAACTATGCGCGTGTCATTCTCCAGTCCCTTGAGCCTGGAGTAGACGAGAACCCTCAATGCCTTAAGGCGACCGTAGCCAGGATTCCCACGTCTCGTAGGCTCCGCAGAAACAACAGCTTTGTTGACGAAAAGCCTGACAACCTCACAGGCTTCCATAACAAAACAATACCCAAAAGAACCTTAAATTGTGCACACCCCTAACATGATTTTTGTCAGCGTTTTCTATTAATAATGTTTAACTGAAGTTAGGTGTTTTTCCAGAACAGGTAACTTTTCGTCTGTATGAGGAAGCCGCAGATCTTGACCAGGTGTGTGAGCTGAGCAAGGTCCGCTTGCTGAACATGTTTCCTGTACTCGTCGCCTGTCCCGTACGGCATATTGAATGAGAAGACTTTCAGAAATCGGGGATGCTTATGCCTTATGAATGCCTGTTTCAGTTTTGCCAGGTCAGTGTTGCCCTTTTCCGCATTAAATGGAGAAGTCTCCCGCATACCCTCTTTTTTTCGTTGGACCAGTTGAGCGCTTGCTTCATTCTTGAATCGTGCGCTAAGGGGAATTCTTAAAAAGCCATCTGTGAAGTCTGTGGGCATGGACTTGCTGCCTCTTATCTATTCGTTCGGCATTATTGCGCTTGCTGAGCTCGGAGACAAGACCCAAATCACGGTAATGTGTCTGAGCGCGAACAGGAGAGCAAGAAAAGTGTTCATTGGAGCTGTTTTGGCATTTGCTCTGGTAGACGGAGCAAGCGCCTCATTAGGAGGGACAATCGGAGTATTCATTCCGAATCGCTGGATTGGCGTCGGGGCAGGCGTTGCCTTCCTGGTTTTCGGTGCATATACACTTCTTTCAAAACCCGAGGAAGCTGGAGCGGATAGTCGTTCTGTGAACGTGGCCCATAGCTTCTCTTTGATAACCTTGATGGAGCTTGGAGACAAAACGCAACTGTCTGTAATAGCGTTAGCGGCCGAATTTGATGCGCCGATAATGGTTTTTGTAGGAGTTATGCTTGCGCTAACGCTATTGACAGCAATCGGCATCGCCGTTGGGGTAATGATTTCTCGGTTCGTCCCAATGAAATACATAAAAATCGGTTCAAGCGTTGCGTTCATAGTCTTTGGAATTCTGTTTCTATGGGGAGCAATAACTGGAACAAAATTATTGTAGATCCCAGTACAATGAGAGTCCGCGCCAAAGCCTTTTATGTTCAACAACAGAGAATTTGCAGAGAACGTTTATGGATATACCAGTGGTATTGCTGTCTCAGGCTAATCTGGTTCTTGAAATCATAATCCTGACAGTGCTTTTTGCGGCTTTTGCACTGAAGAGAAAAGGCAAATTCCGTGCGCATGGGGGTATGATGCTCGCCGGGGTTGTTTTGAACATTCTTTCTTTCGCAATAGTCATGGGTCCTGCCTTCCTTAGCTTAGGACAAAATGGTCTCTTTAACCATCCGGGTCGACTTTACTATGTGACTCTTGTACATGCAGGTCTTGGTGGGACAGCATTGGTCCTGGGAGTCTTTCTTGTTGCCTCTTGGCATCTCAAGGCTTCTATCCAAGAATGTATGAGGCGAAAAAAGATAATGCGGTTGACTTTCATCCTTTGGATTCTCGCTCTCATTCTCGGGATTCTGCTCTATATGCTTCTGTACATACTTGCCTGAGTCTTACATCACTAGACCAAAAAATCTATAAATCAACACCTATCAATAAAAAATCGGTGAAAATAATTGGAAATGGCAAGAATTTCGCAGATTTTGGCGTTCCTTATTATATTCTTGGCGAGCACCGCATTCTCTTCCCCCGTTCTTGCTGTAGTACCTGAAGTCAGAAATGTTGTTCCCTACGACGTAGGCGGTAGCACTTACCTAAACATCACAGTCTATCATAGTCCTGAAATAGCTGACCACTACGTGGACATGATCAACGTAACGATGGGTGCTAATACGACAACTCTGACCATAGGTGTTCAGTCCTTGACGCCACAAGACACTTTCACGGTCTCTTACGATCTCGGGCCAACTCAAGGAACGCCAAGCATCACTGTCAAAGCACATTGCGTCCTCCACGGCTGGAGCGCGGTGAACTGGTCAGGTACAGTTCCAGAATACTCCTTGCCGGTAGTGCTAATAACCCTGGCCCTTGTCAGCGCTTCTACCATCTTCCTTCATCGAAAAAATAATCGCCCGTCGCTTCGTTTCTAGCTTCAGATCCAAAGATCAGATTTTCTCTTTCACGAATAAGCAAGCTCGTCGACTACGCTTGAAACAGTCGCGGCTATGGGTGCATTTCTAGAGATAAGCATCACCTGGGCATGAAAATCGGACAATCGGTAACTTATTGTACCGATTCTCGGCAGTTTTTGGAAGGGCCCACCAGGGAATTGTTCAGAGACTTAGCAGCAAGTCGGTGAAATACATCAGAAGAATCCCTAATATGAGACCTGCCAAAGTGCCCCGGGAAGGATGCGCTTTTCTCAGAAGCTCAACAACGACATAGAGTAGGGCACCAGCAGCTGTTGAAAAGAAAAGAGCCCCTGCTAAGTCCGAATAGAACAACGAGCCTATCACGCTTCCGATTATAGTGGGAAATCCAGCAAGAAACCCCATAAGAACTGGCGCTCTTAGACGAACTGGAATATCAGAAACCGGTCCAGAGATAGCAATGCCTTCAGTTCCGTTGTGAAGAGCAAAACCTACGACAAGAGTTGTCGTCAGGGCAAACTGTCCAGCAGCATAGGCAGCTCCCAAGGCGAGTCCTTCACCAAGGTTGTGAAGGCCAATAGCAGACGAAATGATGTAAGCAGTCAGGGATTTAGCAGCAATATCGGGTAAGACGGAAGACTCATTGGCCTGATGTCTTCTTGAAGAAACAAGGAAAGGAACGACGACTCCTACGATGAGACCTACGGCAAACAAGAGTGAGCCGTAATTGACTTGTTTTGAAAGGTCGATCCCCTCACCCGTGACATCGACGAAGAGAAACAGGAGTATTCCGATGGAAAAGCTTAGTAAGAGATTTCGCTTAGAGGCAGAAAGTCGTCTGAAAAGCGGAAGTGGTAAAAGCCCAAGGTAAACAGGAATGAGACCTGCAATGAAGCCCAAAGCCACAGAATAAAGCATATCGGCCATGAACTACATCCCCTTTGAACCTGGTCCTTCAAACTGACTCATATACTGATGATTTATATCCATTTCATGAAACACGCGCCCTATTCAGTTACTTCAATGTCTTCTCCATCTACATGCACTTTATATTGCTTCACGGGTTTCTTCGCAGGTCCTCCGACAACTTTTCCAGATTTGACATCGAACCTCGATCCGTGCCATGGGCACTGTACAACATCTCCACTGAGCGTACCCTGGCAGAGAGGTCCACCCATATGTGTGCATGTGCTATCAATCGCGTAGTAGGTGCCTCCTACATTGAATAGAGCAATCGATTTTCCTTCAAAAACAGCACAGAAGGGCACCCCCTCAACAACATTGTTGAGTAGAAGCCATCCATACGCCTCTATCGTTCCGTAGACCCCCCTACGTTTTTCACGTGAACTACACCGAAACTCGTCTTAAGCAAGGAGCAAGTCTTTATTTTTGAACACCCCATCTTTATTTTGACATCCCAAACCGTGAAAACACAATGAAGAAGTGCATCGTGAGAGTCGTACTAAGCCCACAACACAAAGAAATACTCGACAACATCTGCAGAAAACTGGGGCAAAGCGAAAGCGAAACCCTACGCATGGCATTTCTACAATACGCTGAAAAACTAAGCTTAGTAACGGAAAAAGTACACAATTAACCTTATGTGCTAACAAAGGTATCAACATTAAAACTTAATGAATACGGCTTCAGAATCGTGAATACTCGCTCGAATCTCAAAAGTGAAGTGACGTGTGCTCTTACGTTTAAACCCTAATCCAACCTTTTCCGCCACAGGCAGGACATACCACGCCAACAAGTGAGTTGGTGTGATCGCGCCCAGTGCCATTGCATAGACCACACTTCTTCGCTTCTCCCTTGCTTTCAGCACTTCCAGGATAGTAATATACGTCAACTCTTTTCCTTGTCAATCTGCCTCACTGTCATCAGTGTTTTATGACGTACACTATTAATGGTTATGAATAATGACACTATATTGTCGACCCAGATTTTGCATCTACATACTTATCTACGAGCACGCAGGCGAAAACCTCTGATACATTTCTGCTGTGAATGCAAGTTCTCCAATGTTCAAATCAAAATAGATGAAGATCTAAGAAAGAGGCTGAGCAAACTAAAGGCACCTATGGCAATGCGCGAAAGACAAAGCAGAGGAATAACCCAAAAAAAAGAGCACGGTGCAGCCTCTGGCACGTAGCAATAGACCCTCTTGAAAAAGCATGCTACAAATGGCAAGAAAAGCATACGTTTTCTAATTGTCAACACCGTCTTCAGCGCTTCCAGTCAGCGCCATCTCACCCTCCAACATTACCGTAACAACCTGTTTGCCTGCGTCGGGAAACTCTTGGAAAATCTGCATTATCTCTAACGCCAAGCCCTTCAAGATATCCAAAGAGGCATCAACATGCGTGGCGGCGCCAGGTTGCTTATACAGAAAATCGTAAGCACCACGATAAATCGACGCTTTATAGGCTCCCGCAGCTTTTTCTACGAGGTCCTGCAGAAAATTAGCTATGAAGCCCCTTCGTTCACCCTCTTCAAAAGCCTCTACTTTTTCTCGGAGCGCCTCAGCAACTTTTTCAAGCGTTAACGGTTCAAAAAATGCAGATTCGCGGATTATTTCGTCGCCCTGATAAAGTAAAATCCAAAAGTCAACTTTGCTTTTGGAGAGTTTGTACCAGATTTCTGGACCTTTACTCCCTGCAATAGCCTCTTTGAATACGCTTCCTTCCTTTACCATCTCATCCAAAGTTTGCTTAAGCGTCGTTGGACCCCAGCCCAGCTCTTTCAAGTGCGCTTTAAGGTGTGTCCACCTTGCCTTTCCACCGAGCTTTACTATTAGCTTGTAAACGTCAGTTTTCTTAATCGACGGTTTGTTCCAAACAGTTCTTCCCTTCAAACCAAATACCTCAATACTAATTCTGTATCCTTATATCATTCCAGTATCACTTAAAACTTTCGATAGAAACAACCAAAGAGGATTCGAAAAATGGGATTAAAAGACAGAAGAAGCAACATCAAACACGGAAAATACAGCCTCGCAATAGTTCTACCAGCAACAATCGAAAAAGGTCAACAATCCACACTCGCCGCAAACAGACTCTTACTGCTTGACCCAAGAGGCGAAATAAACGAAAAAGACCTACTTGAATTCTTAGAAACCTACATAGAACCCAACTTCTGGCCATGGTACCAAAAAAACAAACAGAAGGATGGAGGCTAAAAAATGAGCGAAAATGACACTGCGCCCACAGCGCTTCTCGAATTTCTAAACGCAGTTGAAGCAGGCATCGCAACAACCAAACATCTAATCTCCGAAACAAAAAAAGGTGCAGTGCAGAATCCAGAAAATATCAAATGGGAACAAACCCAAGGAAATCGTGGAACCTACGAACGAAGTTCTGACATCAACAACACCAATTTCAAAGCTCTTCTGAAAGAATTAGCCTCCCACGAAGGCAGAATGACAAGAAACGGCTACTTCTACTGGGCCTTCAAGAACGGAAGCCACATCGGACGAAAGAAACGATGATCATGACCCAGATCGGAACATGCGACTCAACCTTGCCCGGCTGCGTTGGAACTGGAAAACCATGCTGCTTCAACAAGTGCAGGCATTGTGAGGTGAAGAAATATTGTCAGAAACTCTAGAAGGCACCGCGAAAACCTACTTTGACCAAGGCGTACCTGTCGTAGCAGTTAAAAAGAAGAAGCCTCTTGTGGAATGGGCACACTGGCAAACCAAGCCGCAAACAGCTGAAGAGCTTGAAAATATGCTTTGGAGCGAAGCTGACGGCTTCGCCATAATCTGCGGGAGCAAGCTGCACAATGGCCTATACATCGGTGCAGTGGATTTTGATGTTAAAAATCTTCCAAGGGAAATTGTTGAGAAAGGCCGAGAAGCCGTTAAACATTTGCCCGTGACGAGGACCGAACGGACGCCGAGCGGCGGTTTCCACTACCTTTACCTGAGTCGGGTTCTGCCACGTTCAGACAAAAGCAGCCACAACAGAGCAGCTTTGGAGCTTCTAGGCGAAGGCACGCTCTGCATTTGCAGTCCAAGCACCGGTTACACGCGTGTAAACGACAACCCGCTCACGGTCGTTGATGATTTGGCAGAAAAAATGATTGAGGCCCTATCATCAGTTGGAATAAAACCGGAAAATAAACCTGAAACCTGGTTTGACCGTGCAGACTTGAACGTTCAACCGTATAAGGGCCAGGACCCACCATGCATAAACAGTCTTGCAAGAGGAACGAGTGAAGGGCTGAGAAACGAGTGTGGAATAAGGCTTGCAAGCTATTTTCTCAACTTCCGCGGGTACCAGCCTAACACCGTGCAGAGAATAATGAAAGATTGGAACAGGCTGAACACGCCATGCCTAGACACTCAAGAACTGGACGAGATCATAAAATCGGCGGCTCAGGGCAAGTACGTTTACGGCTGCCACGACCCGGTTCTGCAGAAAGCATGCAACCGTGAAACGTGTCCAATAGCCCCTAAAAATGTTATGCTGACGATGGAACAGAGAAGGGCTGCTGAAAAAATACTTGAGAGAAACGACCTGCTTGACATTGTTCTGAATCATGGACGAAGACGGTTGATAGGTGAGGACAACGTTCTGCTCATAAACTTTGTTGAGGTGTGCAGCGGCCAGACGCTGTATCCCATTTCTGGAATAATCAGCGGCTACTCAGGAAGCGGAAAAAACGAAAGCATACGCGCGATTAGACCGTTGATTCCGCCTGAATGGATATTCGAGTTTACAACAAGCACGCCTGAAGCCATCAAGTACCTGCCGGAAGAATTTGCTGGAACCCTGATTATCTATGAAGCCGCAGGAGTGAGGGGAGACAGTGGAAGCCTAAGCCTCAGAGCCATAGGCGAAGGCGAAAGCATCGAAACCATCTACCCCATGCGGAACGAGCTAACGGGCAGGATGGAGATGGGACGCGCGAAAACCAACGCTAAAAACTTTATCACCACCAGCAGCGACATCGACGTCAACCCTGACCTGTACAGGCGCGTGCTGAAGCACACGATGGACCATTCGACGCAGCTGACGAAGCGGGTTATAGCCAAGAAACTGCGTGACTCAAGCTATCCCGACTCGCTCAAGACCAAGCTGGGCCTGCAGAACCCGTTGCCATGCAAGGAAGAGGACTTCCGAAACGCGTTAAGACTGCTTGACTGGAAAGTCGAAGTCATAATTTTTCCGCCGTCCCAGCTTCTCAACATCCTAGACTTGGCCGTCAAACGCGAACAGGAAGTGGCGCTTAGAACCCTGATCGAGAAAGTGGTCAACTTTGCCAAAGTAATAGCCATCCTCAACCAGAAGAAACGCTTACACGTCAAAATAGATGACCTAGAATACGTCATCGCTGACCCTGAAGACCTCCTTGAAGCTCTGACCATACTCAAAGCGTCTATCACAGAGACGGTTTCACGCATCGAAAAACGCCAAGAAGAAGTTCTGAGACTCTTCACAAACACGGACGTCTCACTGAACAAACATGACGTCGCCTCGAAACTCAAGGTCTCAACGCGAACGTCAGCCAAAGCCCTCAGAACCCTAGCATCGGCCGGCTACCTGAAAGAAGAAAAAAGCGGTAAGGCATACGATTACAAGCTTCTGCAAAAGGAGCCTGAATATCTGGACCTTCTTGAAAATGCAAGGTCTTTCCGCCTGTTTCAGCAAAACAGCCTCAAACAATGGCTAGACACAATCGTGCATTCATGCACTGCGAAAGGCACACCCTTAGGGTTCCGCTTCGGACAGGATGACTCATGGTCAACAGTCCCACCCTCAATCACTCTAGAAACACAGACACAGAGTTCGCTGGAGCCTCCGCCAACACTGCTCATCTCCGAGGTGCAAGAATGCATGAATCCATCCGCGGCAGAACAGAGCTTAGATCGCCAAACAAGCCAAAACCATCTTGCCTTTTCCACGATGTCCAGAATCTGTGGAAGCAAACCTGAAAACAACCACAACAACGCACCTGTAACTTTGGACGATTTCAGGAGCGTCTACTGGAGCGACGGCAGCTACGGTTGGCATCCCTGTGCAGTGTGCGGACAGACGAAGCTGACGAGCTGGCAGGCTGAAACCTTCAGGGACGAGAAGCTTTGGCTGTGTGAAGACTGCAAATGTGAATGGGAAAAAAGGAGGGAAAACATCTGACAAAGACCAAAAGAGGAAAGCTGCTGGACACAAACACTATCGTCGTCGGCGGTCTGCATTCGGACGATTTTGACTGGGCCGTCAGACGGTACGAAGACTCAGACTATCTGCTGGTAGGGTTTGAGCTGGACCGTGACGGCTGCCACTGGAAAGCCATCTACGCCAAAGCTGACTACCTCGAAAAAATCAGCACTTGGGGGGCCGACCCGTCTCTCGGTCTCTAGCTTTCTCTGTCAAAGGTGCATAAGCATGAGCCTGTTCAAAACACAAACAATGAGCATCATCAAGGATGCTGCATGGCTTCAACCGCTCTCAAACCCTCCCGGCGGAAAACCGTTATGCCGTGACAGCAACCTTCGCCTCATGGCTGAATACGCTTCTGAACTCTTCACCACAGGCCAAGCAAGAAACCTCTTCATCTACGGCAAGCCAGGCACAGGAAAAACCCTCTGCGCCAAATACCTACTGGACCAAATCAGAAAACATCAAAAAGCATCAGAAATTCCAGTCTTGGCAATCTACGTTAACGCTGGCAAGACAAGAACGCCCTACTACACGATGGCCGAGATCATGAGACAAGCTGGAACAGAAGTGCCCTGCGCAGGGTGGCAAATGTTCAGACTGAAACGTTCCTTCGAACAATTGCTGGAAAACAAGTCTGTTGTAATCGCCATAGATGAGGTTGACGCCATAATCTTCAAAGAAAAAGACCCCCTCGTCTATTACCTGAACCGCCAGCCTAAAACAACCCTGATCTTGATCAGCAACAATGTGGACGACGTCGTCAGACTTCCTGAAAGGGCACTGAGCACTCTTCAGCCTGTCCTCATGTACGCCAAAAGCTACACAGCCGAGGAAATCAGAACGATACTGAAGGAAAGGGTGGAACATGCCTTCAAGCCTGGCACGATTTCTGATAAACTGTTGACCACGATAGCGAAGACTGTATGCGAGGTGGGAGACGTAAGGTTTGGCTTTCGCGTGCTGCTTTCAGCCGCGTTGCTGGCCGAGAAAGCCCGAAGACAGAGAATTGAAGCAGATGATGTAATGTCAGCTGTTGAAGAGGAGAGCAGAGCTCGAAAAATCAAGGAGCTCGAAGACCTGCGAGACAGGCTTCATGAACTGAAAAAGAAGCGTGAAAGAGACTAGCCCCGTTTTCGGCGCAGATGATCGTGTTTTGACAGAAGAAAACCGCTACACAGACCCTTCAGGATCGAATGAACGTTCCCTGACACAAGGGTTATGCTGTCCCAACTGCGGGTCCACGAGACTCTACAGAGGCGGTTTCCGTTACCTTGAAAACGGCGAGGCTGTTCAGCGTTGGCTGTGCCGGGACTGCGGATTCCGCTTCAGCCAGCCAAGACCTTTACAAGAAAAACCAAACTGCCCTATAAATACGGCAAACGCCATAGTTTCTAACCGTCAAGTATGCGACTTGGCAGAAGAGTCGAAAAACTTGACCGAAGTAACCCGACAGGAAACGGCCCAGCGGGAGGGCACAGTATCTGCAGAATTCGACTACGCTTGGCAACTGAAGAAACGCGGACTCGCCGAAACCACAGTAATATGCTACGCCAACATCATTAAGCAACTGCGAAGAATGGGCGCTGACCTCTTCAACCCAGAAACAGTCAAGGACCTAGTTGCCAAACAGGAAAGCTGGAGCCAAGGCAGAAAAGGCAACGTCATAAAAGCGTACGCTCTATGGTTGACAATGCATGGACTAAAATGGGAACCACCAAAATACAAGCCGGTACAGAAGATCCCTTTCCTTCCAACAGAATCTGAGATCGACGCGCTCATAGCAGGGAGCAGTCAAAAGATGGGCACTTTCATGCAGCTCCTAAAAGAGACAGGAGCAAGATGCGGCGAAGCCTACAAGCTCCAGTGGACAGACATCGACTCCGAAAACAACACCGCAAGAATAACTCCGGAAAAAGGGAGCCTTCCAAGAATGTTTAAACTCTCAAACAAGCTCGTTGCAATGATCAACCGCCTGCCCAGAACTTCGCAGAGAGTCTTCACCTACACGAGCATGTACAACCTCAGAAAATCCTTCAGCAGGCAGAGAAAGAGAATCGCGGCCAAACTCGGCAACCCCAGACTTCTCCAGATTCACTTCCACACACTGCGACACTGGAGAGCCACAATGGAGTATCACCGAACACGAGACATACTGCACGTAATGAACTTCCTCGGCCACAGAAACATAAAAACGACGCTGAGGTACACTCAACTCGTAGCCTTCGCAGACGATGACTACACCTGCAAGGTCGCCGACAACATCGAACAAGCCAAACAGCTCATCGAGTCAGGCTTCGACTACATAACAGATATAGACGGGCACAGACTATTCAGAAAACGCAAATAGGCCCCTAGTCCATCCAAAAGGGCCCGTAGTCTAGGCTGGATTAGGACGCTGGCCTGCGGAGCCGGAGATCCTGGGTTCAAATCCCAGCGGGCCCGCCAAAACATGCAGGTTTGCCTGTTTTTTCGAGTATAATGGGGCCTTAAGTGTGGTCAGCTCTGTTTATTGCATTTTGACGTGTTCTGTTTTCTGGGCAGAGTGTAGATGCAATCAACTGTGTGGTCTACTGTTGGGTGAATGTCTGCTTGAGTGTAGGTTCATAAGTTTCGTCGCAATTTGTTTTCAAAGCTGGACAATATGACGCAGGGTCAGAAGCCTAAGGGAACGTGAAACATTTCAAGTAACCCGTAAACTTGCGGCCTATGAAAAGATTCTGCATCGTGTTGAAACAGGACTTGACATGGGCTCGGCTGATTTTCTCAGGGAAGTATTACGTATCAATTTTGGGAGCATGAAAGTTGTTGGCTTTCTAGGTTTCTCTGATGCTGAAAGGATGGTTGATAAATAGCCAAAAACGTCATTGGCTGAGTCGTCTGAGTTACACAGTTTCATTCCTGTTTGGGGAAGACATCTAGCGGAGTGAATGTGGGTTTCGGAAGGACTTTGAAGAGATATGGTTCCTCATCTCTTTGTCAGTGCATTGGTTCCTCTTCAAACGTTTCCACATCGAAGAAACTGACATGAAGAATAGAGATGTGGAAAAACTATCTCTGACCCATCGTTCTCTATGTTCTCAGTGTGATAAGAGGAATTTTCTTAAAGAGGTATGCCGTAACACTGTCGGTTGGCTTGGCGAAGATGGCTTCGAATGTCCTCATCAGGGCGCAGGGACTCACAAAGAAGTATGGCGGTTATGTTGCAGTTGACAACATTGACTTTGTCGTCTACACGGGAGAGTGTTGCGGTTTTCTCGGTCCGAACGGTGCTGGAAAGACGACTACCATCAAGATGATCCAATGTGTTCTGCCGCCGCTTTCAGGCTTGCTTACCGTTGCCAGCATGGACGTGTCATCCAAGCCCAGAGAAATCAAGAGAATGATCGGTGTGGCGCCACAGGAGAACAACCTTGACCCCGACTTCACTGTTTTACAGAACTTGCTTGTTTACGCACGTTACTTCGACATACCTAAACCCGTAGCACTGAAACGTTCCGAGGAACTGCTCAAGTTCTTCCAGCTGGAAGAAAAGCGTGATGTAATAATCGATCAGCTTTCGACCGGCATGAAGCGCCGTTTGATACTGGCTAGGGCACTTGTAAACGAGCCGCAGATCCTGCTTCTGGACGAACCTACAACAGGGCTTGACCCGCAGGCACGTCACCTCATATGGGACAGGGTTCACGGCCTAAGGAAGCAGGGCGTTACAGTGATTTTGACGACGCATTACATGGATGAAGCTGCTGAACTCTGTGATCGCACCTTGATCATGGACAAGGGCAAAATTATTGAAGAGGGCAAGCCTGCTGAGCTTGTCAGAAAACATGTCGGCGAAGACGTGCTGGAAATCGATTACGACGAGAAAACAATGAAAACGCTCCAAGCAGAGTTTCCTAGTACACGCTTTGAAGTGGTAAGCGACAAGATACGGGTCTTCACGTCTGAACCGCACGGCGTGTTCGAAACCTTCCTTCGAAAATTTCCCACCAGAGGTGCCACGATTCGAAACGCAAACCTTGAAGACGTATTTCTCAAACTGACGGGGAGGCAACTTAAAGAATGAAACGCCAGTACAGTGTCGCTGGAATCAGGTTACCAGAATTGACTTACCGTGTGTGGAAGGTTTGGCAACGTGACTTCGACGTTTTCATGAAGACATGGAAAGTAAACTTTTTTCCTCCCCTCCTTGAACCTATCTTCTATCTCATCGCTATGGGAGTCGGCCTAGGTCAATTCGTTAAACCCATGGAAGGTCTTTCATACCTTCAATTCATAGCCCCTGCACTCGTGGCAATCACGGCTATGAACTCGTCATTTTTCGAGTGCACCTACGGTTCCTTCGTTCGAATGTACTACCAGAAAACCTTTGACGGCATAATTGCCACACCCATCAACGTTGAAGAAGTCATCGCCGGCGAATTATTATGGGGTGCAACTAGAAGCCTCCTCAGCGCAGGCATTGTCCTTGCAGTTGTGGCTGCTTTCGGCCTCGTCTCGAGTCCCTTCGCCCTACTAGTCTTCCCAGTCGCCTTCTTCGCAGGGTTGATGTTCTCAGCCCTTGGAATGTGCTTCACATCTTTGGCACCTAACATAGACTTCTTCAACTATCCTGCTTTCCTGTTGATAACCCCGATGTTTCTCCTATGTGGGACATTCTTCTCACTCTCACAATACCCCGCATCTCTACAACTGTTTGCAAACATCGCTCTCCCCCTGACGCACTCAGTGAATCTCACCAGAGGCCTTATGGTCGGGAGACTCGAAGCCTCACTCCTCATGAGCATCACGTGGATTGCCGCAGCCACACCAATCTTCTTCATAATCTGCATAAACGCAATGAAAAGAAAACTCGTCAAATGATGACGCTGTTTCAGGATTCGAAGCTTTTGAGCAGTTCGTCTATGTCATTTCCAACGCGCTC
>Ga0272448_1005534_pt1 | contig 13943 bp, 6 predicted proteins | sample YNPCB0191_FD_202220 | JGI IMG/M metagenome (GOLD analysis project Ga0272448, IMG submission 202220) | Hot spring sediment microbial communities from Yellowstone National Park, WY, United States - YNP-CB-019-1 | ecosystem: Environmental > Aquatic > Thermal springs > Hot (42-90C) > Sediment...
TGGGTAACAACGGGTACATGGGCGCGGCCCCGCTAGTCCCGACGACGCCGGGCACCTATCGCTACGTCCTCGAGTTGCGCGACGCGACCGGCACCTACGTCCAGGCGCAGGCCTATGCGCCCTTTACTGTGGTGGAAGGTATCGAGACCCTCTCGGGCGACATCACGTCCGACCGCACACTCTCGAACCGGAAGGCTTACATTCTATCCGGCATGGTTTTCGTGCGCTCGGGCGCGACGCTGACCATCGAGCCCGGGACCATCCTGTTCGGGGAGACCGCCACGCTCGGGGGCCTCTGCATCACGCAGGGCGCCAAGATCCGGGCGATCGGCACGCCGAGCCGGCCCATCGTCTTCACCTCGGCCAGCCCCGTGGGCGCACGCCGGCCCGGCGACTGGTTCGGCATCGCCATCGCGGGCCGCGCCCCGATCAACGTCACCGGCGGCAGCGCCTCCGTCGAGGGCATCGAAACCGTTTCCTACGGCGGAACCAACCCCGACGACGACAGCGGCATCATGCGCTACGTCCGCATCGAGTATGCCGGCATCAAGTTCACCCCCACGCGCGAGGCCAACGGCCTCTATCTCAACGGCGTCGGCAGCCGGACCGTGCTCGAGTACCTGCACTTCAACAACAACGCCGACGACAACATCGAGTTCTTCGGCGGCACGGTCAACGTGAAGTACGTCCTGTGCACCGGCGGCGAGGACGACCAGCTCGACTGGACCGAGGGCTGGCAGGGGAAGGCCCAGTTCGTGATCGCCCAGGTTTACCCCGATACCGGCGCCAACCGCGGGATCGAAGCCGACAACTGGGAGAACAATTTCGACGCTTCGCCGCGCTCCAACCCGACGATCTACAACATGACCATCGTCGGCCCGCGCCAGAATTACTCCGAAGGCGAGGGCAAGGCCGATCACGGCCTGATGCTGCGCCGCGGAACGGCCGGCAAGCTTTACAACTTCATCGTCACCGGATACGGCCGCGACGCCGTCAACCTGCGCGACGACGCCACCATCGCCCAGGCCACCGCCGGCAACCTGGTTTTCGATCATGCCATTCTTTTCGACAACGGCGTCTTCGGTGCCGACGGGGTCGGAACCTACGGCAACGCCGACACGCGCAACTGGATAGCCTCCAAGAGCAGAAAAGTGGTGGAAACCGATCCCCTGCTCGTCGACGCCTTTCACCGTCTGACGCCCGATTACCGCCCCGGCTATATGTCGCCGGCATATCGCATCGACATGGTGAAGCAGCCGCCGGACGACGGCTTCTTCTCCCGCGTCGATTTCGTCGGCGGCATCGGCCCGGATCACAACTGGCTCGCGGGCGGATGGGCGTATATCACGGTCAAGTGAGCACGCGGGGCATGCGTAATCTCATGACCCTGCGACTTGCGGGCAGCCGGCTGCGGGGCAGGCCGGCTGCCCGTATCCTCCTGCTCATGCCCGCGCTCTTGCTCGCCGGCTGGTGGGTGGCCGCGCAGCTGCGGCCGCCCAGGCTCCGCCACGGCGCCCCTTCCCCCGAGGAGCTTGCCCGCAGGGTCCTCGACGGCCTGCAAACCGGCGACCTCCGGGCGCTCGAAAGCCTCGCTTTATCCGCAGACGAGTTCCGCGATTTCGTATGGCCGGAACTGCCCGTCAGCAATCCCCGGACCAACGTGCCGCTGGACTACGTCTGGGGAGATGTGCACCTGCGGAGCACGGCACGGTTGCAGGCGATGCTGCGCGCCCTGAAGGGCGAGGGGTTCTCGCTCGTGCGCGTCAGGCACACAGGGCCGCGCACCGACTATCCCACGCACCGAGCCTATTCCGATTTCGAGATCGTCCTGCGCGACCGCGACGGCAAGGAAAGGGAATACCCCCTTTTCGGCACGCTCATCGAGATGGACGGCGTGTGGAAGGTGTACAGCTACGCCCCGTATGATTGAGCGGCGCGGGCGGCGGCGCGGCCCTCAATTCCAGCGTTCGAGCAGGTACTTCTTTTCGCGTTCGAAAGCCTCGGCCTCGCGCTCGATCAACTCCTCGACCTGATCCTCGTCCATGTCGGCGACGGCGCGGCAGTATGCCGCCAGCCGCCCGAAATGGAGCGGAACCAGCATGTCCACCAGGCGCCGGCGGTTGCGGTTCCAGACCTGATAGACGAGAAGGAAATCGTAGAGGATGCGCGCCCAGAGGGAAGCCGGGAATTCGGGGGTGCCGTTCGATGCGAAGGCGGACTTCACCGCGCGCAGCGCCTGGTAGTTTTCGTCGCGCAGGATCCGGCGGTACATGGGATCGAAGTGCTCCATCCCTTCCAGGAACTCGCGGTCCATGGCCTGGACGTTGACCTCGACCGGCTCGACCGGAATGGTCCACGGGATGCGCCCGGCCACCTCGGCGGGCACGCTCCCCGACGCCTCGCGCACGCGCTCGGACATCTCGCCCGCCACGTAAAAAAGCGTACTGACCACCTGGCAGAACATGGTGCTCAGGTCGGCCGCCGGGTCCTTGGGGCTGTGGATCTTGGTGCCCAGGTAGACCTGGGCCACGCGCTGCTTCCAGCAGATCGCCATCAGGGTCATCCAGATATCGATGCCGAAGCGCGCGACGTCGGTTTCCCAGACATCCGCCGCCGCGAACATCGCCGCCAGGCGGCCCGAAAGGCAATAATCGCCGCCGATCGGCTGGCGCACGCGCACGCCGAAGAGCGCGCGCGTCATGGGGTAGACGATGTTGTTGGTGATGGTGCCGTCGTACTTGAAGCGGCGGTACAGGGGCGCGACGAAATCCGCCCGGCCCTCGTGCACGGGCGAGGCGAGCAGCTTGACCCATTCGGGCGTGATGCTGCGCAGGTCGGAGTCGAACACCGCCACCGTCCGGGCGTGCAGGCGCTCGGCCGCCTCGAACACGGCGCGAAACGCCGTGCCCTTCCCCGCCACGCCGCGATAGATGGAAACGCGCCGCTGGATCGTGGGCGGAATCACGGCCTCGTAAGCCTTTTCGCGCGTGTCGTCGAGCGATCCGCCGTCCGACACGAGAATGGCGCAGCGCGTGCCGCCGAAATGCTCGGCCAGCCCGCGGCCGACCGTCGCCACCACGTGCGCGATCGTATCCTCGTTGTTGTAACAGGGAATACCGACCAGGAGATCGACCTCGCCCACCTCCTGGATCCACTTGAGAAGCTGCCAGCGCAGCGACGAATCGTATCGCCTCATCGACACCTCACGCCGGAGCGCCGAACCGCCATCCGGCGAGCCGGAATTATCGTCCTGCGCGCGCTCCGGCGCAAGTGCACGCAGCTGGGAAAGATGGGGGTGGTAACCGCAATCGTGTCGGTGTCCGTCCCGGCAGGGACGGCAGATAGTAGCTCCGGGTGAGTGCAACGAACCCGGAGAAAAGGATCGCCCCCGAAACAAGCCCCGGCAGGGGCGGCAGGCGCAGCCCCGATCCCGACAGCGCCGCCATTGGGTCGATGTCCGTCCCGGCAGGGACGGCAGACAGTAGCTCCGGGTGAGTGCAACGAACCCGGAGAAAGGGAGCGCCGCCCCAACAAGCCCCGGCAGGGGCGGCAGCGGAAACGCCCGCCGATCTCGCGTGCTCAGCCGAACAATCCGGAGATCGTGCGCGCCACTGCGAGGCGCCAGGCGCGCACATGGGCCAGCCAGCGCAGCTCGATGACGTCCTCGAGAATCGTGTACATGACCGGGATCGCCAGCAGGGTGAGCAGGAAGCAAAGCGTCTGGCCGCCCACGATGACGACCGCGATCGCCGAACGCGAGCCGGATCCCGCTCCTCTTCCCAGAGCCGTGGGGATCATGCCCGCGACGATCGAAAGCGTGGTCATCAGAATGGGACGCAGGCGCGCGCGGTTGGCCTCCATGATCGCCCGGTGGCGCTCGTATCCCTGCTCGCGCCGCAGCCGGTTGGTGAAGTCGATCTGCAGGATCGAGTTCTTCTTCACGATGCCGAAGAGCAGCAGCACTCCCAGGGCGCTCCACAAATGCAGCGTCTTGCCGGTCAGGAAGAGCGAGATGATGGCGAAGGGCACCGCCAGCGGCAGCGAGGCCAGAATGGTGACCGGATGGATGAAACTCTCGAACTGCGCCGCCAGCACCATGTACATGAAAATGAACGAGAGGCCGAAGGCGATGATGAAGTCGAGAAAGAGCTCCTGCATCATTTTGCCGCGGCCGGTGAAGTAGTAGTCGTAACCCGGCGGCAGTCCGGCACTCTCGATGATCTCCCGCACGCGGTCCATGGCCTCGCCGAGCGAGAGCGTGGGCAGCAGGTTGGCCGAGACCGTCACCTGGCGCTGGCGGTTGTAGCGGTCGATCTGCGCCGGCCCGGTGCCGCGCTCGATCCGGGCCACGTTATCGAGCCGCACCAGTCCCCCCGTCGCCGAAGGTATCATCAGGCCGGCGATGGCGTCGGCACTCGCACGCTGCTCCGGCCGGATGCGCAGGCGCACCTCGTACAGCTGGTCACCTTCCTTGTATTTGGTGATGCTCTCCTCGCCGGAGATCATCAGGCGCAGGGTGCGGGCGATATCGGTCACCGAGACCCCCAAATCGGAAGCCTTGTCGCGCAGGATGCGTATCTGCACTTCCGGGTTGCCGACGTTGAGCGAGCTGTCGACATCCACCATGCCGGGGATCTTCTTCATCTCCGACGTCACGCGCTCCGACAGGCGCGCCAGGACGTCGAGGTCGGGGCCGCGCAGGATCGCATTGACCGGCGTGGAGCGCATGGTGCCGCCGCCCATGGAGCTGACGCTCTGCACGCCGACGCGCACCCCGGGGAAGTCCTGCAGCACGGCGCGTGCCTGCTCCATCACGGCGAACTGGCTGATCGAGCGCTCCCCCAGAGGCGAAAGCCGCACATAGATCGAGCCGTCGGTGACGCTGCCGCGGCCGCCGGCATTGACCGTCGTCAGCAGGTGGCGCACCTCGGGCAGCTTCTTCACGCGCTCCTCCATCACGCGCAGGATCGCGTCCGTGCCCGCCAGCGAGGTCCCCTCGGGGGTCTTCACCGTGATCTCGAACTCGTCCTGGTCGTCCTCGGGGAAGAAGTCCTTCCCGATGCGGCTCATCAGCGGGAATATCGTCAGAAAGACCAGCGTGCAGATCAGGACGATGCTCTTGCGGTGCGTCAGGCTCCAGTCGAGCGCCCGCATGTAGGACTTCTCCAGCCAGGGATAGAAGCCCGTCTGTTTGGAACTGCGCCGGTGCGCACCGCCCTCCTCCGTGCGCACGCGTATGAAGCGCGACGAGAGCATGGGCGTCAGGGTGAAGCTGACCAGCAGGGACACGATGATCGCCGCCGCCGCCGTGACGCCGAAGCTCTGCAGGAACCTTCCCGGCACGCCGCCGAGGAAGATCACGGGCGCGAAGATGACGACCAGCGACAGCGTGGCCGCCATCACCGCCAGGCCGATTTCGCGCGTCGCCGCAACCGCCGCTTCGAGCGGCGCCACGCCCTTCTCTTCGATGTAGCGGAAGATGTTCTCCAGGACGACGATGGCGTCGTCGATGACGATGCCCACCGACACGGTCAGGCCGAGCAGCGTCAGGCTGTTGAGCGTGTAATCGAGCGCGCGCATCACCATGAAAGTCGAAATGATCGACGTCGGGATGGCGACCGCCGCGATCAGGGTGGCGCGCAGGTTGCGCATGAAGAACAGCACCACCAGGCTGGCGAAGAGTCCGCCCAGGATCAGGTGTTCGTAGATCGCGTGCACCGAACTGAGGATGAAAATCGACTGGTCGCGGATGATGAAGACTTTCAGATCGCGCGGCAGGCGCGACTTGATCTCTTCGAGGCGTTCCTTGACCGTCTCGATCACGCGCACCGTGTTGCTTCCCGACTGCTTGCGGATCAGCAGGGTGACGGCCGGCTCGCCGTCCAGGCGCGCCAGGTCGCGCGGCTCCTCGTACAGGTCCTCGACGGTGGCGAAATCGCGCACGCGCACCGGCACCCCGTTGCGCGCGGCGACCACGAGGTCGGCGAACTCTTCCGGCGAAGCGATGCGCCCCAGGGTGCGCAGGGTGAGTTCGCGCCGGCCCTGGTCGAGGCGCCCGCTCGGGACCTCGAAGTTCTGGCGCTGCAGCGTCGCGGCGACCTGGCTGATGCCGAGGCCGAGCGCGTTCAGCTTTTCCGCGTCCACCTCCACCTGGATGGCCCGCTTGCGCCCCCCGACGAGGAGCACCTGGCCGATGCCGGTGACCCCTTCCAGCTGCTGCTTGATCTGCTTGTCGGCGATCTCCGTGATCTCGCGCATGCTGCGCGCTCCCGACACGCTGATCGACATCACCGGCGCGGCGTCCGGATCGACCTTCTCGATGATCGGCGGGTCGATCCCTTCGGGCAGGCTGCTCAGGATGGTCGAGACCTTGTCGCGCACGTCCTGGGCGGCCTGGTCGATCTGGCGCTCGAGCACGAAGGTCACGATGACGCGCGACACCCCTTCGATCGTCGTGGCGCGCAGCTCGTCGATCCCCTGGATGGTATTGACCGATTCCTCGATCGGCTTGGTGACCTCGGTCTCCATCTCCTCGGCGCTCGCGCCCGGCAGGATCGTCGTCACCGTCACGATGGGCAGGTCGACCTTCGGGATCAGGTCGACGCCGAGACCGCTGAACGAAACGACGCCGAGCACCACGAGCGAGGTGATCAGCATGGTGGCAAAGACCGGCCGGCGGACGCATAGGGCGGCGAGACCCATCTAACTCTCCTTTTTCACCTGCACACGCATTCCCTGGCGGATCCGCGAAAGTTCGGAGACCGCAATCCAAGTCCCGGGCGCCAAACCTTCGGTGACCTCGATGCGGTCGCCGGTGCGATCGCCCAGCTTCACTACGACCTCCCGGATCTCGCCGTTCTCGACGGCATAGACCTTCTGCACGCCGTAAAAGGAGATGACCGCGTCGGCCGGCACGCGCAGGACGGTGTCGACCTTGGAAGTGAACAGGGTCGCGGTCGCAAACAGCCCGGGGCGCAAGCGCCCGGCGGAATTGTCCACCAGCGCCTCGATGGCGAAGGTGCGGCTCTGCGCGTCCACCGCCTGCGACACGCGCTCGACCCGTCCCGTGAAGACGTCATCGTAGGCTTCGACGCGCACGTCCACGCGCGCGCCCGGCGCGACGAAGGGAAACCAGCGTTCGGGGACGCCGGCCTTCAGCTTGAGGGGATTGGTGCTCACGATGGTCATGACGGGCGTCTGCTCCTTGACGTACTGCCCGACTTCGACCAGGCGCCGGGCGATGCTGCCGGCGAACGGAGCGCGGATCGTGCAGTCGGCGACCTTCTTTTCGGCGAGCGCCAGCTGGGCGCGCATGTTCTGCACCTGCGCCTCGAGGTTGCGCACGGTTTCGAGCGCGGCGGAGTAATTGGCTTCGGCGGCCCGGTAGCGCGCCTCGGCGGTATCCGCAACCTGCTTGGAAAGAACGTTCTTGGCCACGAGCGCCTGAACGCGCTCGTAATTGGCCTTGGCGTCCGCGAGCTCGGCGGCGGCCTTGCGCACCATCGAGGTGCGCGCGGGGTCGGGCATGGGGTCGCTTTCCTTTTCCAGGCCGAGCTGCGCCAGGACCTGCGCCAGGGCCGCGCGCTGCCGGTCCACGGAGATCTGGAGCTCGATCGGGTTCAGCTCCACGAGCACCTGCCCCCGCTGCACGCGGTCGCCCAGGTCGGCGTGGACGGCCGCGACGCGCGCGCTCACCTCGCTGGCGACGGTCACCTCCTGGCGCCCTTCGAGCGTGCCCACCAGCTCGATCCGGCGCTCGATCTTCTCGGGCTGTACCTGCACGGCGGAAACCTCGACCGGAGCTTCCCGGGTCGCTTCCACGCTCGGCACCGGCCTCGAACAGGCCCCGATTGCAACGGCCGATATTACCCACAACGCTGCGATGTATGCCTTCCTACAGTTCCTCATTCACCGTCCTTCCGCTTTCCCGTAAGCCTGCCACACGAAGCCGCGAAGACTCCCTTGCTTCCGTGAATCGAACGGGCCCGCCCGGCCCGGGTGAAATTGTACTACCTCGCCCCGGCCGCGCGTAACGACTATCTTGCCGCCGTCGAGTTGCGGACGTTCGCACCGTGACGCGGCGCGGCCCGCCGGGGGCGCCACTTCCTGGGCGCCCGCAGGCTGCCGGCACGATCCTCCCGGATGGGCGCGGGATCGCGGCGGAAACGGGCGGCAGGCTGTTGCCCCGGTCGTCGATGAGCGCAATCTGCGGCACCGGGCCCACCGAGCGCAGCTCGACGACGCTGCCCGCTTTCTCCGCTTCCACCTTCTCCCCGTCCTTGGTTTCATATTCGACGCGCACCACGCCCCGGCCCGTCGACCCGGCCGAAACCGACGCCGAAGACCCCGATGCGGAAACCTTGAGGACCGGAGAGGATTCCGAGCTCCAGGTGTGTATCACGATAGATGGTTCCGTTGACAACCTCCATCAAATTAAGGTCGCCGTGAAGACACTCGGAACCCCTCACGATCCGAACCTCCGGATCATTGCAGCTCAACACGACGGGCGCCGAGTCGGGCTGGAACGAGACGAATTCCCGAGCCGAAAAACTTCCCTCGGGATCATCATTCGTGGGCTGGAGATCACCGGACCAGTTCACTGTATAGGACGGCGATTCAGCGATCGGCAGGGGTCCGGCACGCCCGTAGGTCCGGCACGCCCGTAGGTCCGCCGCGCCGCGGCGGACCGTGAGCTTGTTGCTTCAAGCTACCGATCCCGCGCGGCGCGCGGGATCTACTCGCGCGGCATCTACCTGCCCTCGCCTGCGGGCGGATTACTACGTATGCAACACTCCCTACTCCTTCGGCACCAGAGCGTCGAGCAGCGGGTCCAGCTCGGCGGCGAATCTGCGGTAGAGTTCGGCGTTGGCCCGCCGGATGGCCAGCGCCCGCAGCGCCGCCGGATCGTCGCCCGCTTCGGCCTGAGCGGCCTGTAGAATATCCGGCTTGGCGTCCAGGCGGGCCAGAACAAGCGCCGTCTGCAGGGCCTGAAACCGCTCCTCGCTCAAACCCGCCTTGCGCAACGCGACGGCGAGCGTGTCCAGGGGCTTCCTCTCGAAGAAGCGGTCCCCGGGAGTGGCCACCACGATCGGGCCGGAAGGCATGTCGCTGCAGACTTCGAGCGCCGCCTCTCTGGCTCCCTGGTCCTCAATGAAACGGAAGAACGGGTGAGTCTCCGGCGGCTCGGCCTTATCGTATGTATTGCGCCGCTCCAGAACCATCCTGAAAAGCCGGTCGGGTGAGTCCAGGTACAGCGGCTGGCCGCCGGGTCCCGTGCCCGTGAACTGGAAGCCTCTCTCCTCCAGAAAGCGCTGAGTATCGCCCACAAGCTTCACTGTCTTTTCATGCTCGGCATGGCAGGCCGGGGATATGTCGGGCTCCGCGGGCAGCTGCTCATCGGGGCCGCGCTTGACGCCCCGCCAGACGTCGCGATACGCCCGGTCGTAACAATCGATGTCGCGCCCGAAAGTGAATATCGCCACGGGTCCCCGGAAGCTTGCGGCGCGCGAGCAGCCCGGCACGTATCTCAGGCCCGGCGGCAGGTCGAGCTTTGCGCGCTCGCGAAAGAGCTCGAGGGGATCCCCGGAAAAACTCGTACGCGCCGCCTCCTCGCGTTCGTACAGGGCCTTGGCGGCGCCGAGGTCGGAGGCGGCGGCGCGCAGGACGGGAATGAGCTTGCGGATGTCGGCTTCCTTGAGCTCGAGTTCCTGGGCGCGCGCGCCCGCCGCAGCCAGGACGAACAGGAGCGCCGCAACGCGGATGGGAGACTGATGCCGGTTCATGGTTCGATCCTCGCGAACTCGACGCGCCGGTTGTTGGCGCGCCCTTCCGCAGTGCTATTGGTATCGATCGGCTTGGTGTCCCCAAACCCTTTGGCCGTCAGGCGCGCGGGATCGATCCCCTGTTTGACGAGCCATGCCTTCACCGCCGCCGCCCGCCGCTCCGAAAGCGGCCCGTTGATCTGCGGCCCGCCCTGGTTGTCCGTGTGGCCCTCGACGACGAAACGCAGTTTCGGGTCCTCCTGCATCAGTTGCAGGATATTGCGCAACTCCGGACCCGATTCGGGCTTGATGATGTCGGAGCCGGTGTCGAAAAGGATTCCGTGCGAGACGATGCGGCCGGTTCCGGCCAGCATGCTCTTGAAGTCCTTCCCCCCTTCGGCGAGCCGGAACGCGGTGAACATCTGTCCCTTGTTGGGCTCGCCCGCTGTGTCATCGAACCGGAATCCGATCCGCTTGATGGGTCGCTCGACCGCGTCCGGATCGTTGAGGACCCGTTCACCGCCCACGTAGGCCTTGACGGACGTGCCGGAGACGTTCATCGAGATGTGCTTCACCCCCGAGCCGAGGTTCACGGGATTTTCGACGTGGGCGGACTTGACCCTCCCGGGCTCGAAGGAGATCTCCTGGCCCCCCCAGCTGGCTACATCGCTGAAGACGATCGTGAAAGGCCCCTGGACATCCGCATCCAGCTCGATGGTGAAGTTCTTCGGCAGGTCGCCCTTGATCTCGTAGCGCAGCCAGTGCATCGAAGATTCGGCTCCCTCTGCCATGTAGCGCGACTGGAAGAACTTGCGCCCGTCGCGCTGCACCACCTCCGCCGTATTTCCCCCGCCATCCTTGGTGGTCCATTTCGCCGGGTAGTCCCCGACATCGGTCTCGGAGAAGTCGTCGTAGACCAGGGTCTTGCTCCCCGGCACGAAATCGAAGCGGTTGCCGTAGACCTCGGCGGCCGGGGCCGCTTGGGAGCCCGCCGCCGGCTGCTGCGAACCCGCCTGCGGCGCCGGGGCGCTCTTTGCCTGGGCGGGTGCGGCCGCGGCCGATTTGGGTGCGCCTTCCGTCGCCGCCGGCCGCGCGGCGGGGGCCTGCGCGGAAGCGGCTGCGGAAACCGTCTCCGCCGGCCCCTGCAGCCTGGGCAGCATCTGCTTCACCGCCTCGTTCACGGCCTTCTGTACCGCCTTCCCCAGGACCGTGTTCTGGAAAGCCGCGCTTCCCATATCGATGGAGCCGTAATCGGTATAGACGTCGGCCGAGATCCTGGTGTCCCGATCCTTGCCCGTCGTCCTGAGGGAGGCGACCCTTTCCCCGCGCGCCACGTCGATGAGCTCCACCTGGAGGGTCACCTCGGCCGCCTGGCTGCGGCCCTGCCCCCCGGCAGCCACCCCGCGGATCGAAGGTGCGCTCACGCCGCCCTCCCCCTCGGTTACCTGCACCAAGAGAAGGGATCCCATGACCGCAAAATCCACCTTCTGCGAACGTGCCAGCTCGAGTGCCGCATCCAGGTCGATCGGTCCGGCTTCCTCGGCGGCTTCGCCGGGTTTCAGGAAGCGGGGGGTGTGCCGGCTGACGTTGAGCAGAGAGGCCTGGAACTGCCTGGCGAGAACCTGCGCCAGGGACGCGCCGTAGTCGTCGCCGCTGGCGTCCTGGAAGGGCAGGATGCCGATGACATAGGCGGCTCCGGCTTTACCTGTCTGGGCACCCGCCTCCCGGCCGGCGAAGGCCTGGGCCACGGCGACGGTCGCCGACAACACGAACAGAATCGCCTTACAGCTTGCTTTCATATTGCTCTCCTTGCCTGAGTGGCGCCCTGGGGAGAAGGAGCCGGCGGCCGCAGGCCTGCTTCGCGCCGATCACCCGATCGATCCTGAGGGAAAGGGCCGCCGCGGCGATCGCGCACCGGGAAGAGGCCCGGCGGCCGAGTGTTCAGGCGCACCGTGCCGTCTCCGCCCGCCCGCCTGCCGGGCGAATGCGACCACCGCCGGATCCCGGCTCATTTTCCCGGCGTTCGTGGACAATTCCTCCATGCAATCTTCCTGCGATATATCGCGGCAGGCGCGGGAATTTTCCCTCAGGAAAATGCCGCGGAAGAATCACGGAAGCTCCAGCCGGGCTCGGATATCGGCGAGCGCCTGGAGTTCCCGGGGTGTGAGCGCGCCGGGCGGCAGGGCCTTGGCGGCGTTCATGGAACGGCGGCAGCAATCCGCCGCCAGCTTGCGCGCGGATTCCCTCGAGGGGGGTTCGGCGGAAAGCAGGGCCTCGGCGAGGGTCGCGTAGCCGCGGACGCAATTCAGGCGCGTGTCGTGGTCCGCCGGATTGTGCTTCAGCGCGGCGTCGAATATCCCCGCCGCCCTGTGGTATGCGGCCGCCGCTTTTTCCAGCTGCCCCAGCCGGACAAGGGGGACGGCCATCCGGATCAGGAGCTGGGCGACGGCGGTGCGCGCGCGGTAATCGTTCGGATCGGCGGCGGCGAGCTTTTCTCTGAGCTCCAGCGCCCGCTCGAAGCTCGCGGCCGCCTCGCGCTGGCGGCCGGTCTGCCCGTAGATCCAACCGATGTCGGAATGGTCGAAGCTGCAGTCCATGAGGGCTTCGCTGTTTACCGGGTCGGCCGCAACCCGTTCGGCATCGATGGCCAGCGCGGCCTGGTAATGCTCCAGCGCATGATCGAAATCGCGGACCTTGCCGAGCACGGCCCCGAGGCGCTTGTGGGCCAGGGCGACGTTGCGGCGCGCCGGCGCCCGGCCCGGCTCCAGCCGCGCCAGCTCCTCGTAGGCGGCGAGCACGCCGCGCCAGGCCTCGAGCGCCCGGGGCCAGTCCCCGGTCATATTCAACGCGTCGGCGAGATTCCACCGGGCCAGGGCCGCCGCCTTGCGGGCGCCGATGCCGGGGTCCCGGGCGGCGACGGCGGCGAAGAGCCCGGCCGCCTCGCGCCGCATCAGGACGCACGAGGCCATGTCCTGCTCCTTGAAGTACATGTCTCCCAGGCAGCCCGAGACATCCGCGAGCTGCCGGAGCACCACCGGGTCCTCCGGCGAACCGGCGCGCAGCTTCTGGAGAATCTCTCTCGCCTTGTGGTAGCTCTTCATCGCCCCGGCCGCGTCGCCGATATTCTGCTCGTTCGGGTTCCCCTGCACGTCGCCCATTTTCTTGTACCCGGCCGCCAGCTCGAGTTGCAGGTCGCGGTTCTTGCCTCCCGTCGCCTCGAGGCGGTTCAGATACTCGAGCGCGCGCTCGACCAGCAGCTTGCGCGCGGCGGTCGAGCCGGGAAGGTGCTCGATGGCGTCGTGCAGATCGAAGATCACGGCGCGGGCGAGACCGCGTACCTGTTCGAAGCGCATCCCGGCCTGCCGGCTCTGCCACAGGATGGCGGCCGCCGCCGCGGCCCCGGCCATCGCCGCCAGGAGCGACACCGCCACGCCCCAGCGATGCCGCCGCGCGTACTTCCGCAGCCGGTACAGAGCCGTACCGCCGGAAGCCCGCACCGGGAAGCCGTCGAGATACCGCTCGACATCCTGGCGGAATTCCTCGACGCTCGCGTAGCGCTGCTCCGGTTCCTTTCTCAGCGCCTTGAGCGTGATGTGATCGAGATCCCCGCGGAGTTCCTGAGGCCCTGCCGGGGCGGCTTCCTCGCCGGAGCCTGTCGAGGCGCTGCGGACCGCCTGGCTCGGCGGCAGCGGATCCTGATCGCAGATGGCCTGCATCATCTCGAGCGGCGCCCGCGCGCGCGGCCTGTAGGGGAGGCGGCCGGTCAGGAGCTTGTACAGCAGGACGCCGAGCGAATAGACGTCCGTGGCCGTCGTCAGATGCTTGCGCATGATCTGTTCCGGGCTCGCGTAATCGGGCGTGAGCATGGGGACCGTCGTCGGCGATGTCGGATCCGACGGGGCGTCGGCCTTCAGGATCTTGGCCAGGCCGAAGTCCAGCAGCTTGGGGATTCCGTCGCCCGTGACCAGGATGTTGCCCGGCTTGAGGTCGCGATGGATGATCAGGTGGCGGTGTGCGTGGCCGACGGCGGCACAGATCGTGCAGAAGAGCCGCAGGCGTTCCCGCAGGCCGAGGCGCCGCTCGCGGCAGTACGCGTCCACGGGAACGCCGTCCACGTACTCCATGACATAGTAGGGCTGTCCCGTGCCGGTCGTGCCGCTGTCGATCATGCGCGCGATGTTG
>Ga0272448_1005535_pt1 | contig 13936 bp, 10 predicted proteins | sample YNPCB0191_FD_202220 | JGI IMG/M metagenome (GOLD analysis project Ga0272448, IMG submission 202220) | Hot spring sediment microbial communities from Yellowstone National Park, WY, United States - YNP-CB-019-1 | ecosystem: Environmental > Aquatic > Thermal springs > Hot (42-90C) > Sediment...
TGGCACCACTGTGGAGACCTGCATCCGCGTGATGGGGCGGCTAAAGGCCCAAGGCCTGGTCGATTCTAGGCGCGGGTGGGTCCTCGTGCCCAACCTAGACGCCCTGCGCGCCGCCGCCGTAGAGTGGGAGTAGGCGCACTCACGGAACGTCGACGTCGTTCTCAACCGCGTTGGGTGCGAGGTCGTGGAGGTCCCAAAGGGCGCGCAGGCGGTCTCGGCTGTGCAGCAGGTATCGCCGGTCGGAGCTGAACACCTCAACGGTTATGGTGTCGTCGTAGCCACAGCGCCTCAGCAGCTTCAGCATTCGGCCCCAGCGAATGTTGCCCGCACCAAGCGGCAGGTGTAGATCGTCCTTTCCGCCCACGTTATCGGAAACGTGCACGTGGGCCAGCCTGTCGCCGAAGGCATCTAGCAGTTCGTCGGCGTAGTTAGCGGCCCTCCACAGGTTGGCGTGGGCAACGTCCAGGTGGAACCTCAGCTCCGGCACGCCGTCGAAGATGCGCCTAAGGTTCTCCACCTTTGCGAACTGCTCTCCGAACTGCTCGAGCATTGGGATCATCCCACGGTCGGAGGCCTCCTTCGCGAAGCGAGCGAAACTCCACAAGTTGGTCTGCACGTTATCGTCCACCGATTCAGCGCCTCTGCGGTGATCCACGTGAAGGGTGACCTTCCTCACCCCAAGCTGGGCGAACACGTCCAGGGCGCGGATATGCTCTCTGAGCGCCGCCTCACGGACGGTGGCGTACGCAGAGCCGATGGGGAGGAACGGGCTGGTGTGGCCCACGATGGAGAGGCCATGCTGGGCGCACGATTCCGCTATCCGCGTCGGGTCAACATCCTCGGGGCGCGCCCTGGGCGGCTCAAGCGTTAGGTCGAGAAAGTCGAATCCGTGGCTGCCTATCCAGCGGATCTCGTCCACGCAATCGCGCCCCGGATTGTTCATGGCGCCGATGGTCACTGGAGGGCTGCCTCGATCACTGCCCTCACGTCACCGGCGGTGACCTGTCGGGGGTTGCTCTTGGTGGAGCCGGACGCGAGCGTCTCGCTGATGACGGCCGGCACCTGGTCGGGGGGGACCCGCAGCGCCTCGGGGGACTTCTTGATGCCCACCTCTTTCAGCAGGGACCTGCACAATTCGAGGAAGGCGCGGGCGGAGTCTGGAATGGACGCGTTGCGCTTGGCAGCGTGCGTCTCCCACGCCAGCTCGGCGAGCCTTCTCTCCGACGTGGACAGGTTGAACTGCAGCACGGCGTCTAGGAGCAGGGCGCAGACGAGGCCGTGGTGGGCGCCGGTTCGCGCGCCGATTGGGTGGGCTAAGCCATGAACAAGGCCCAAGCGCGCGTTCGCCAATGCGACGCCGGCCATCAGGCTTCCCAGCGCCACTGCTCCGCGCGCCTCGCGGTCAGCGCCGTTGCGGACGGCGGCCGGCAGGTTGGCTGCGATGAGAGCGGTGGCCTTGAGGGCAAACGGGTCAGTGAATGGGCTGGCGCCGATGGACAGATATGATTCAACCGCCTGGACGAAGGCGTCCATGCCGGTCTGCGCGGTTACGGCAGGGGGAACGCTTGTGGTGAGGTCTGGATCCACCAACGCCACATCGGGAACCCAGGAGTCGGCGCGGATGCCCACCTTGAGGTTGGCCGTCTTGTCGGAGAGGACTGCTACTTTGGTGACCTCGGTGCCGGTGCCGGCGGTGGTGGGGACGGCGATGAGGCGAATCTGGCGCTCGGGCACCTTCTTGCCGGCCACGTACTCCCTGGTTGGGCTATCTGCGCGCGCGAGTCCGGCGGCCGCTTTGGCAACGTCTATGGCGCTGCCGCCGCCCACGCCGATCACGAGGTCGGCTTCGAAGCAGCGGAGCTCGGCAATGGCCGCGTCCACTGTGTCGGTGGATGGCTCTGGCTCAACTCGATCGAAGAGGGTTACCTGAAGGCCGCCATCCCTGAGCAGCGCCAGGATGGCTTCCAGCTTGCCAGACGCGGCGAGGGAGCGGCTTCCGGTAACGACGAGGGCGCGTGAACCCAGCAGGCGCGCCTCCTCTGGAAGGGCTTTGAGGGACCCGTGGCCAAAGCGCACCTTGCCTGCAGTTGTGAACTGAAAGGGTGAAACCATGAACGCACTACCTACGGGGTACAAGAGACGCCATGGAAGGGAGGCCGAAGCTGCTGCGGCACGTTATCGCCTCCCTTCCAGGCGTCAGACGCTTGGGGCTGGCATAGCCCCCGGTTGCGAGCAGCGCTGACAGATGTGGCAGATCAGCGCGGAGGCGCCGGAGGTGCCATTGGGCCGGGCGCTGCTATGTTGTTGATCGGCTTGTAGGGCGGCGGTGCTGGCTTGCGGAAGAACATCGCCCACCCGATAACGCCGATGATGATGACCACCACGGCTATGATCGCCACAGCGGCGCCGGTGCTAAGCTCTCCACTCTTTCCGTTGCTCACGTGCTCACCTCCTCTCGGCAACCTACTTAGCCTCAGTTGTCTGAGCTGCGTACCATCGCTTCACTCGAACGCGTCTCCGAAAAGGCTGGAGAAGGCATCCGAGTATTGGAACTCGATCGCCGAGAACGACAGGTCCAGGGCTATCATCCACAACAACATTACCGCCTCCTCGGTCGGCGCGTCAAGCACGCGGGCAAAGAAGTCGCGGATGATCTCCTCGTACGAGCTCGCGGGCTCGTCCAGCACCAAACGGCCGTCAGGGGGCGGGGTATACCTGGCCAGCTCCATCTGGTCCAGGAACTCGCGCACGTTGGCTGGGGTGGCGTGCTCCAAGTGCGGACCGAACTGCTGAATCACGCGGTGTTTGAATTCTGCAAGGTTCAACGCTGGTTCCAGGGCCTCCCGTTTGGCTTCCATGGCGCGGCGGGACGAGCCTGCGGCAGCGATTCACTGGGCCGCCGCCAGCGCTTGGAGCGCGGGCTGTTCTCACGCCGTTGGCCCGGGCGTACAACGGCGTTCATCGGCATCACCTTCTCCGAAAGCCCACACCGTACCTTCTCCATCAAAGGCTGAGGGTTCAGACTCGAAGGGCCGGCAGAGCGTAGATCACCAAACGCAGCAAGACACGGCTGGCTGGCAAATGTCAAGCAGTTACCAATGCCCACCGGACGGTCCCGATGCGCGCTTTCTGGCTTTGAGTGCGCTGCGGCGCAACCAACCCCTATGGCCCGAAGGAGGATCTGCCGCTTTCGCGGAAACAGTGGCCCAGAAGCAGGAGGCGGTTGCGGCCGCCTCGAGGAGCGGAGGGCCACGATGCCCAGCGTGAATACAAGCTCCCCATCGCAAAGGCCGGATCAGCGCCTAGCAGGCCATCCATTGGAGGGCAAAGGCTGTCGCCGCCCACGGCCAGCCCTGCTTCAGCCGATCGCCATGGCGGGGGTGGGAGCCGGACTGCTGGCGCTGCACAGGCCAGTGGCTGGCACCGCAGTGTTGGCAGCCGCACTGCTGCTTCTGGCCCTGTGCGCCTGCTGGCCCCCGGCCTCCGAAGCAACCAAACTGCTGTCGGCGGCGGTGGCCAAAGGGGTGGCGGCAGCCCTAACCTGGGTCCTCCTCGTCCCCTTCTTCTTCCTTTGCTTCATGCCCGGTAGAGCGGTCCTCCTCTTGCTGCGAGAGGATCCCCTCAACCGCAGGTTCGCCCCAGATGAGCCCACCTACTGGACGCCCCGCACCGCCGACCAAGACCCATCGCAGATGAGAAGGCAGTACTGAGTGCCGTCGAGGCATTTGCACGCCATGGCTAAGCCGGTGAACATCCTGGGAATCAGCGCCTACTACCACGACTCAGCAGCTGCCCTTCTGCGCGACGGCGAGATCGTGGCGGCGGCGCAGGAGGAACGCTTCACCCGCCGCAAACACGACGCAGGCTTTCCTATCAACGCCGTCCGGTACTGCCTGGCGGAGGGCGGCGTAAGCGGCAACGGCCTCAGTGCCGTCGCCTTCTACGACAAGCCGATAGCCAAGTTCGCCAGGATACTGCAGACCTACTTCGCCGTTGCTCCGCGCGGGCTGCGCTCTTTTCTGGCGGCCGTGCCCGTGTGGCTTCGGCAGAAGCTGTGGATCCCGCTTCACATCGAGAGGGCGCTGGAGGAGTGTGGCGTTGAGCCCCCCGCCGACCTCTACTTCACAGAGCACCACCAGTCGCATGCGGCCAGCGCCTTCTTCCCATCCCCGTTCCAGAGCGCCGCGATCCTGACCATCGACGGCGTGGGAGAATGGGCCACTTCCAGCATCAGCCACGGCAGCGGAAACCAGATCGAGCGCCTCCAGGAGCTCCGCTTTCCTCATTCGCTGGGGCTTCTCTACTCGGCCTTCACGTACTTCACCGGCTTCCGCGTCAATTCGGGAGAGTACAAGCTGATGGGTCTAGCGCCGTACGGCCGGCCGGTGTACGTGGACACCATCCTCCGCCACCTTCTGGACCTGAAAGAGGACGGCTCTTTCAGGCTGAACATGCGCTACTTCGGCTACCTTGACGGCCTCACCATGACGAACCAGCGCTTCGAGGAGCTCTTCGGAGGGCCGCCGCGCCAGCCTGATACGGAGATCACCCAACGCGAGATGGATATCGCCCGCTCCATCCAGGAGGTCACAGAGGAGATCGTGCTCAGAATGGCGCGCCACGCACATCATCTGACCGGTGAGCGCTACCTGTGTATGGCGGGCGGCGTAGCTCTGAACTGCGTTGCAAACGGTCGGCTTCTGCGCGAGGGCCCGTTTGAGGATCTGTGGATACAACCTGCCGCCGGCGATGCTGGTGGCGCGCTGGGCGCCGCGCTGGCTGTTTGGCACCAGGCCATGGGACGGCCGCGTCACGCGGACGGCGTGCACGACGCCATGCAGGGAGCGTATCTTGGACCGGCGTTCAGCGACGACGAGATCGAGGCGTACCTAACGGCAAACGGCTACCCAGCCCGCCGCCTCTCCGATGCGGAGTGGCCAGTGGAGATCGCCAAGCTGATCGATGCGGGAAACGTGGTTGGGCTGTTCCAGGGCAGGATGGAGTTCGGGCCAAGGGCGCTCGGCGACAGATCGATCATAGGCGATGCGCGCTCCTCCAAGATGCAGGCCATCATGAACCTGAAGATCAAGTACCGTGAGTCGTTTCGGCCGTTTGCGCCATCCTGCTTGCTGGAGCGCTGCCCAGACTACTTTGAGCTGGACCGCCCCTCGCCGTACATGCTTCTGACCGCGCAGGTGAACCACTCTCGCAGGCGAGCCCCCACCTTGCCCGACGACGCGCCACTCCGCGACCGCGTGAACGAGGCCCGCTCCGACATCCCCGCCGTCACACACGTTGACTACTCCGCAAGGGTCCAGACTGTGGATCGCCGCACCAACCCGAGGTACTACGAGCTCATGCGCGCCTTCGAGCAGCTGACCGGCTGCGGCGTGATCATCAACACCTCGTTCAACGTGCGCGGTGAGCCGATCGTCTGCACCCCAGAGGACGCTTACCGGTGCTTCATGCGCACCGAAATGGACTACCTTGTCCTTGGCTCTTTCCTTTTGAGCAAGCAGGACCAGCCCGAGTGGCCGGAAAAGAGGGACTGGGGGCGGGATTGCCTGCTGGATTGAGAAAGGGCGCCGAGCGCAACGGGGTGGGATGATATGCGCAGTCTGAGACACCTAGGTCGGTTGCTGGTGGAGCTGTTTGGATTTGCCAGGCGCAGAAAGGCGTGGTGGATCATCCCCATCGTCGCCATTCTGCTGCTCCTGATACTGTTCGTGGCGGCGAGTTCCACCGTGGCTCCGTTCATCTATCCGTTGTTCTGACCAAGATATGGGGGGGCGGCCGGTGGAGCAGATGCTCGCCCGGCGCCCAGCACCATCGGGAGGGCCCAAGCCATCGCCAAGCGCCATCCTACATCCAAGGCTCGCCGGGCCGAGGCGCCAGATGGCCCGCCGGCCGTCCAGCAAACGCAGGCGACCGGCATCACCACGCGGCGCGCCGGGCTTCTTCGGCTGGCAACCGCCATCCTCATCCCCGCCGCGTTCTTCCTCTTCCTGGAGCTTGGCCTGCGGGTTGCCGGCTACGGCTACCCACCCAGCTTCTTCCTCCAGCGCACCGTGGGCGGCCGCCGGGTTTGGACCGACAACTGGCGGTTTGGCCTCACGTTCTTCCCGCCGTCCCTCGTTCGCACGCCGGACCCCATCGCCATCCCGGTCAGCAAGCCTTCCGGAACAATCCGCGTGTTCGTGCTCGGCAGCTCGGCGGCAAAGGGAGACCCCGCTCCAGCGTACGGCTTCTCTCGCATCCTTGACGTGATGCTTGGTGAGCGCTATCCGGGCCGCCGCTTCGAGGTGGTCAACACAGCCATGACCGCCATCAACTCCAACGTAGTGCTCCCCATCGCGCGCAACTGCGCCAGGCTCCAACCGGATATCTTCGTAGTCTACACCGGAAACAACGAGGTCATCGGCCCGTTTGGCGCCGGCACCATACTCACCCCCCACATACGAAGCCTGTGGGCCATCCGCGCCAGCGTGGCCGTGCGCGGCACCCGGATCGGCCAGCTCCTGGATTCCGGGCTCCAACGCGTGACGGGCGGGCGTGCGGTCCCCAAAGGCTGGGGCGGCATGGCGATGTTCCTCAATAGCCAGGTGCGCCAGGACGACCCGCGCATGCAAGCCGTGTACTCCCACTATCGCGGCAACCTGGAGGATATCTGCAAAGCCGGGCTACGGGCGGGGGCGGGCGTTGTCCTATGCACGCTGCCGGTCAACCTGCGGGAGTGCGCCCCGTTCGCCTCCGCCCACAGGCCCGGGCTCGGTGCACAGCAACTGGCAGCTTGGAACGCGCTGTGTGACCAGGGCGCCAAGGCGGAGGCCGCCCACGCATACGCGGACGCCCTCCACTCCTACCAGCGCGCTGAGGCGATCGACGGAACCTACGCCGAACTCCAGTACCGCATAGCCCGCTGTCTGTTCGCGCTGGGCGACTATCCTCATGCACGCGAGAGGTACGCTCGCGCCCTCGACCTCGATACGCTCCGCTTCCGTGCGGATACCCGCATCAACGCAACAGTTCGTCAGGTTGCATCCCTAATGGCGGCTCAAGGCGTTCGCCTGGCGGATGGCCAGAAGGCGGTGGAAGCGGCATCCTTGCATGGCATTCCGGGCCACGATCTGCTCTACGAGCACGTGCACCTGAACTTCCATGGCAACTACGTGTTTGCACGCGCCGTGCTGAGCCAGGTTGATCAACTCCTCGCATCAAAGGGCCTTCACCCGCGGCGTCCAGCTCCTACCGAAACCGAGTGCGCCCAGCAGCTCGCTTTCACCGCTTGGGACCAATACGGCGTTGCCAAGGCCGTGCTGGATCGCCTCGGCCTCGCGCCGTTCACCAACCAGTTGGACCACGAGCAGGACGTGCGGTGGGCCAGGGGCGAAGTGGAGCGGCTGCGCGCGGCCACGCAGCCGTCTGCCGTGGAGGCCGCTAAGGCGCAGTACGAACACGCCCTAGCACGCCGCCCCAACGATTGGGTGCTTCATGCCCGCTTTGGGGACCTCCTGGTGCAGGGGCTGCGGGATGCGGCAGGCGCGGTTCGGCAGTATCGCACCGTGCTCGCGTCCACCCCGCAGGATTGGACCACGCTCAATAGCCTGGGCAGCGCGTTGGCCGCCACTGGCGACCTTGATGGCGGCATAGCCGTGCTGCAGGAAGCCCTGCGAATCAAGCCTGCCTACCCCGAGGCCCTCAACAACATGGGCATGATCCTGGCGCAGCAGGGCAAAGCGAACGAGGCCCTTGCAAGGTATCAAGAGGCGATCGCCCTCGATCCCGGCTCGGCCATGGCCCATGGTAACCTTGGCGACTTGCTTCGGGAGCAGGGGAAGATACCAGAGGCCATCTCCCAATATGAGCAGGCGCTGCGCATTGATCCCGAGCTTAGCGGGGTGCGCAACAACCTTGCTGTGACGTTGGCCAAGCAGGGAAAGAAGGACGAGGCCCTGGCACAGCTCCGGATCGCTGCCAGGCTTGACCCCCAGTCGGCGGAAACCCACTGCAACCTTGGGCAGGCGCTGCTGAGCCGCCGCGACATAAGGGGGGCGGAGGCGGAGTTCCGGAAGGCGGTGCGGCTGCGGCCCGACCTGGCACCCGCGCAGTACGGCCTTGCCCGCCTGCTGGGGGCGCAAGGCCGGTACGACGAGGCGATTCCCCACTTCCAGGCGGCGGTTCAAGCCGACCCCGGTCACGCGATGGCCCACTTTCTGCTGGCGCAAACGCTCTTGCTGCGCGGCCGTGGCGAGGAGGCGATTGAGCAATACCGCGAGGCGGTGCGGTGCCAGCCAGATAACCCGGCCTTCCAGCGGGGGCTTCAGCAGGCTATATCGGTGGTTGGCGGTCCCATGGCTGGGCGGCGCGGGCGTTAAGACGGAGCTGGCATGCGTCTGCCAGCCTTGTTGCGTCCAGTCCCCGGCCCCCTTTGCGGAGGCCGCGGACGTGCCGTCCTCCAATGGTTGGCAGAGGCTGAGCAAGGGCCGGATGTGTTGAGGGCAGCCTGGGGCGCGGAGACGGGATCACGAGGCGACAGACAGGAGGCCGCTCGCCGGATGCTCTGCACTCTCACGCCCCGGTTGTGGGCCCCAACCGATCGCGAGCCCCGCGGCAGTTTGACAAAGGGAAGGCCAGACGCCATACTCGGTGTCCGGCCTTCGGTTATCGCACTCTCTCTAGTGTGTCAAATGGCAGGGGAGACAGGATTCGAACCCGCGACCCTCGGTTTTGGAGACCGATGCTCTACCAGCTGAGCTACTCCCCTATCGAGAAGGCACTGCCTGCGACATACCCCTCCAGATCGGCCCAATTATAGCACACAATCTGCAGGTGAGCAATACCTTTCCGGAGGCACGCAGTGTGCAGTCAACGGCTGTCCGATGCCCTTACCAGGCGGGAGCTGATGCAGGCCGTCGCAGCCGCTGGCCTAACGCTGGGGACGGCGGCCAGACGTGCCGATAACCAAGGTGGGGATGCGGGCGATGCCGGCCTACCAGCACGGCGCGAGCCGGAACTGACGAGGGGGAGTGGCCTGATGAACGACATCCGGGGCTATCTGGCTGCCGAGGCCAGGCGCGTCACAGGGCGCGCTTGCGCGTCACTGCCCGTGTCTGCGCGGGACTGGTTGAGCCTGCTGCCCGGCCGTAGACGTCAGTTCCTGGAGATGATGGGCGTGCCGGAGCTTCCTCCCCCGGATGCCCGATCGCCCCTCAACGTGCACGTCGCGGGCGTTCTGCACAAGCCCGGATACCGCATCGAGAAGCTCCATTACCAAAGCTTGCCGGGCCTCTACGTCACCGCCAACCTCTATGTGCCCGATGGCCTCAAGTCGCCCGCGCCAGCCGTGTTGTACGTATGTGGGCATGCCACCAACCAAAAGGCCCACTACCAGGCCCACCCACGTCGCTTCGCCCAGCTCGGCTTCGTGTCGCTCATCGTCGAGACCATCGAGCTAGGCGAGATACCCGGCCACCACCACGGATGCTACCGCCAGGGATGGTGGCACTGGTACAGCAGGGGCTATACGCCCGCCGGGGTGGAGATGTACAACGGGATCAGGGGCCTAGACCTGCTCGCCTCTCTGCCTTACGTGGACGCCAACCGCATGGGGGTCACCGGAATATCCGGCGGCGGCGCCACCAGTTGGTGGGTGGGTGCCGCCGATGAGCGTGCAAAGGTGGTTGCGCCCGTGTGCGGCACCGGCACAATCGCAAGCCACGTGGCCGAGCGCACCGTTGACGGCCACTGCGACTGCATGTTCTTCATCAACTTGTATGGCTGGGACCTGGCAGACGTGGGGGCCCTGATCGCTCCACGTCCACTGCTGGTCGCCTCCGCCGATCGCGACGGCCTCTACTCAATCGCCTCCATCCAAGAGACCGTGGAGCGAATTCGCGCCGTGTACCGGCTGCTGAAGGCTGATCACCACCTTCGCTTCATCGCAACCCCGGGCGGGCACTCTTACCACCGGTCATCGCGAACCGGCATCTTCTCGTGGTTCCTCAAGCACTTAGCCGGCCAGGAGGCCCCCGCCGACAAGCTGGAGGACGTGGACGAGCGCCCTGAAAGCCAGGAGAGCGCCGAGAGCTTGCGCGTGTTCACTGCCGGCATCCCCAAGGATGAGCGCGTTACCACGATTCAGGACTCCTTCGTGCCTCTCGCCAAGCCGCCTCAGATAGCGGACGCGGCGGCTCTGGCTGCCCACCGCGCCAAGGTAGTTGCTGACCTAAGGGCCCGCACGTTTCACCATTTCCCGCCCCGCAGCGCCCCCCTAACGCCTCGCGTGGAGATGGAGTGGCAAGAGGGTTGGCACTCATCCCGCATAGCGTTCACGCCGGAGGAGGGCTGGCGGCTGCATGCCGAGCTGGCCCTGCCCAGCGATCCAGAGCTGCGTCCTGCCCCCGTGCTCGTGTGCCTGAAGTCGCCGGGTGGCTCTCGCTACCAAATGGAGGAGTTCGTCGGCGGCTTCGATCGGCGCTGGGCGAGGCTGTTCGTTCAGGTGCGAGGCGTTGAGGAGACATCCTGGGGCCCGGAGATGAGTTGGCACATCAGGCGCGCAGCGGCCATCACCGGCCGAACCGTTGCCTCCATGCGCGTGCTTGACGCCCTGCGAGCCATCGAGCTGGCGCGCGGGCTCGCCGGAGTTGACGGCAAGAGAGTGGCGGTGGCCGCCGAAGGCGAGATGGCGGCCGTGGCGCTCTACGCCGCCCTCCTTGACGCCAACACCTGCGCCGTGGCGATCGGCAACCCCCCAGCTACCCAGAACGAGCCCAGCAGGCCAGACGGCACCGGCCCAGCGGTGGAGATGCTCGGCTGCCTGCGTTTCACCGACCTTCCGCAGGTGGCCGGCATGCTGTGGCCGGCCGAGTTGGTGTTCGTTGGCCAGCGGCCGGACACGTACGCCTGGGCGGAGGAGCTGTACGCCCGCCTTGGCGCCCCCGGCGCCACCAGGCGTGTGGCATCGCTGGCGGAGTGGCGGCCCGGCGTGTGATTGCCGTCCGGCGGCCCTGTCCCCTGCTCTCGGCGGACCGCACTCCAGCCGGAAGTCGGCTTGGCTGCATCGGAATCACGAGCAGATGCCAGCCCGCCGTTGCGCCGAGCCAAACGCGCCTCACACAAGAAGCCCGGCCAAGCTCGTTTCCCAGAAGGTGCATCGCCCGCCACCGACGTATCCATGGAAGGCGCGTCTCTGAGGTGGATGGCAGACCCGCAACATCGATCCATCCAGCCTCGCTCGCCTACTGCGCGCCGCCCATCCTTGCCAACAACATACTGGGCCATTCCGCCCTCTTCATCGGAGACCGCCGGATGATCAACAGCCCCAACGTCAATAGCCAGTACACGGTCCGTGCCGCCCGTTGCCATCACTGCGCACCTCAGGACGAGGTGGACCGCGTCCTTCGCGAGATCACCGATTCGCTAGACCGCTCGTGGAAGCGCCTCGGCTCTGCCAAACGGATTGCCATCAAAGCCAACATCGTTTTGGAGCCGGACCGTCTGCGCTGCGTGGACGGTAGACGCCAGGAGCTGGTGGACGATGTGGTACTGCGCGCCGTTCTTCGCCTGCTCCGCGAGCGCACCAGCGCGGAACTGCTTCTGGTGGACAGCACCTACCACCCAGAAGGCCCCGACGCCAACATCGATATCTACTTCCTCCCCCTGCTCAATGAGTTCGGCGTGAAGTACGTGGAGTGCACCTGGCGAGACATGGAGTGGTACGACGTCCCGGGAGCCGGGCTAATGTTCGGTCGCTATCAGCTCAACCCCATCTTTCAGGACGTGGATGCGGTTGTCTCCGTCGCGACGCTCAAGAGCCACGCGTTCATGGGCGTTACCCTGTGCACCAAGAACCTATTCGGCCTCTGCCCGGTGCACCCACAGAACAGGCCGCGCACCTACTTCCACCACCTCGTCCGCCTTCCGTACGTGCTTGCCGACCTTGCGCGCACGATTCAGCCCTGCCTGAACATCGTGGACGGCCTAGTGGGCCAATCCGGCAGAGAGTGGGGCGGCCATGCCCAGGTTGCCGATACGCTCGTTGCCGGCGACAACTGCATCGCTACGGATGCTTGCGCGGCGGCCTTGATGGGGCACGATCCGGCGGCCGATTGGCCCACGCCCCCCTTCAGGCGTGACCGAAACCACCTCCTCCTGGCCGCCGAGGCTGGCTACGGGTGCGTGGACCTCAGCCAGATCGACTTCCAGCACAACCTGAATCCGCCGGTGGGCCAGTTCGACTCCGACGCCACCGACCCCCCAGCCGTGGTGCAGAGCTGGCGGCGCACCACTTGCGAGCAGGCGCTGGTGTTCGCGGAGCGGCGGCACGAGTTCGCCAGCCAGTACGCAGGCGAGTACGTCTTCCTGCAAGATGGCGCCGTGGTGTGGCACGACCGCGATCGCCCCCACGGCTTCAGCCGAAGGCACCTCGCTGGCGCCCGGTCGGACAGCGCGCTCTGGCTCAAGTACGTTGATCCAGATGAGACCGAAGCTGAGCGCTTTGAGGTGTACTCCCGGGAGCTCGACCGGATGGCAAGCCACCCGTTGTGCCCATAGGCGGGAAGCAGCCGTATGCGCTTAGGCAATCCGAGCGTGCCGTGCTCCTCCCGCCGCCGCTTGTACGATGAAGGATGCCGTTCCCCCTCACCCCGGCTTCGCCCCCCCTCTCCCACTTGTGGGGAGAGGGGGGCTGGGAGAAGCGTGTGAGGTGTGGCTACGCCGTGTGAGCGCGTGAAGCGGGCAGTCGTCCCCTCCCGGTGGAAGAGGGGGCAAGGGCTAGGAGCAACCGCTCACAAGCCCTGCGTTGGCGCAGGTGCCACCCACCGTTCTCCCGCCCGCCGCGGCGGGCGAAGAATGCTGGCAGGCGTGGGCAACTGAGATGGGTTGCAAGGGGCGAGAGCTGTGGGCTACACGCCAACCCCACGTTGGCGCCTGCCAGGTGCGGCGGGCACGGTGCCGCACGCCAAGCTCACACGTCGAAGACAAGCTGGGCGTGCCAGCCGCGCTCGTCGCGGCGCACTTCAAGCGCGTGATAGGTGATCGCCTTCACCGCGGCACCAGTGATCTGCACCTGTGACGATGGCACGCCCCATGCGGTCGCGTTCGCCTCCGGCGGCGATTCGCGTGCCTCATCCACGCGGAAGCGGGTCCAAAACACCCCGTCCACCTCCCACGTGAACAGCAGCTCCCGCAGCCACTCAACCAGCAAGCCCTCAAGGCTGGGCGCAGTGACCGTCCACTGACGCTCCACTTCCGGCCGTATGGCATCTAGGTCGGCCATCAGCCCGAACATCGCGAAGGCACAGGCCTCCAGCAGCAACGGGAGGGTTTCGGCGTGGACGCGAACCGCCTTGTCCGCCGTGTGGTCAATGGCCTCTATGTGGTAACCCGCGGCAGAAGACATTGTGGCAATCCCCCACCATGGCACTGGATCAGGCTTCGGAGCCCCGGCGCTCCTCGTCGGGCGGCCTTAGCTTCCACCTGTTGTGGAACCACATCCACTGATCTGGGCGTCTTCGCACGGCATCCTCAATCACACTGGTGAACAGCTGGGTGTTCGCCAGCACGTCTGCCTGCTCATCGCCGGTGCGAACCACCTCCACCGGCTCCAGGCGGATCAAGTGGGTGTTGTCGGGCAGGCGCTCCGAAAAGGCGGACACAACCGGGGTACTGGTTCGCAGCGCCAGCTTGGCCGCGCCGGGCGCCGTTGCCGCCAGCCGACCAAAGAAGCTCACGAAGACGCCCGTGGTGAAGTTCTGATCGAGCAGCACTCCTATGGCCTGGTTCTGGCGCAGCGAACGCAGAACGGGCACGAGGCTGGCGTCGCGTTGGTACACGTGGTAGCCGGCCCTCGTCCTGATGCGCGTCACCAGCTGCTCCGTTAGGCTATCGTCCGCCGTCCGCGCCAGCACGTTGATGGTAACGCCCTCCAGCACCAAGC
>Ga0272448_1005536_pt1 | contig 13935 bp, 9 predicted proteins | sample YNPCB0191_FD_202220 | JGI IMG/M metagenome (GOLD analysis project Ga0272448, IMG submission 202220) | Hot spring sediment microbial communities from Yellowstone National Park, WY, United States - YNP-CB-019-1 | ecosystem: Environmental > Aquatic > Thermal springs > Hot (42-90C) > Sediment...
TCTTGGAGAAAGACCGATAGTCATCACGTGCACCATAGACACCAACGAAATATGATGTTATCCCCAGCGCGGCGGCTTCGTCGAGGACATACGGCTCATCCGTTCCTGAGGCCAGATAACAGCGCACACCACGACGCCGCAGTCCTTCAAGCACTCGCCGCGCCCCAGGCACCATCAGATCGTCTGGAGCGATCTGTCCCGCTTTCAGCAGCTCGACGCGGTGCCTGATGCGCTGCCAGAGGGCATCAAGGTATCTGTACTTGTAGACGAGAGGATCGTCAGGATGGCCGCCGCGTTTGGCGATTTCCTCGGTCAGCTGGATCATTTGGTAGATGGTCTGCTTACCGGTTAGCCGCGTGACATAATCGGTGACCAGGCGATAGAGCTCAGCCTCGCTCTCGTGATGGGGGGTAGCCATGAGCCACCCGACCATCTGCGGGATCATGACCTGCTGCCAGCCCTGGCGGATCAGGGACAGTGTACCGTCGAAATCGAATAGGACATGGCGAATCTGCCCCCGCTGAATCGCAGGGTTAATGATTTCGAATGTCGTCATGATGTACACAGATCCACAAAAATGGCATGCAGGATGGCCAGATGGGCATCCTCGATGAGTTGCATTGAGGTTGATGGCACAATGATCGCCACATCAACCAGGTCCTTGAGCCGGCCGCCGCTGAAGCCGGTTAAGCCGATACTCACGAGCCGGTGCTCGCGGGCGGTGACCATGGCACGCAAGACATTCGCCGAGTTGCCACTGCCGCTGATAGCAATCGCCACGTCGCCAGGCTCAGCCAGCGATGCCAGCGGCTCGCTGAACACTGCGTCATAGCCGATGTCGTTGGCCAGGGCGGTGAGGGTGGGGATATTGTCATTCAGACAGATAGCTTTGAAGTGTGGCTTCGCCTCGTCTCTCGTGCCTTTGAGGAGATCCACCGTGAAATGTGCGGCGGTGGCAGCGCTGCCGCCGTTGCCAAAGATGAAGATACGCCTGCCCTCATGGCGCGCCTGGCGTAGGATGGCGGCAACGTGTTCCAGCGGCTGGCGTGGAAGTGTGCTCAGGATCTGTGCTCCATTGGTCAGGTATGTGTCAATTGTCGTCATCGTACCTTCCTTGTGCACAATTGCCGCCGAACGGCTATGCTCTCCCAGCCTGGCTTGAGGCTTGCAGCTCTGGCAGCAAGCGTTCGAGGGCGTTGAGCAGCGTATCGGCATCTTCCTCACTGTTGTAGGCCTGGAAGGACAAACGCATGAGCGGCTGGTTGTTCCAACGCATAGTCGGCACCTCGATGTGAAACTCATTGTAGAGCCGCCGATTGAGCTCGGCAACGTCCACATCGGGCAGGCGGACACTGGCCATCTGGGCAAACCATTCTGGTGAATCTGGACATATTGGATCGAGCCCCGTCAGAGCATCCACCCGCCGACGAGTGTCACTGGCGAGTGCCCGACAGCGGCTGCGCACCGATGGCCAGTCGTGCTCAGCTTGAAACGAGATGACTGCCGGTACGGTCAGGTAGCTAGAAGGGTCGCGCGTGCCCTGCCATTCATAGTAATCCTGGAAACGCGATGGGCCGGGATGATCACTCTCCCAGCCGAAGCTGACGACCAGCGGCTCTAGTAACGACTGAACCTCGCGCCGGGCGTAGAGAAAGGCCGTGCCCTTGGGTGCACACATCCACTTGTGGCATGAGCCGGCATAGATGTCGACACCCAGGTCGGCCAGATCAACGGCTATTTGGCCCGGCGCATGAGCTCCATCAACAATGGAAAGAATCCCGGCGGCGCGAGCGCGCCGGGCGATCTCCTTGACGGGCAGGATGAGCGCGGTGGGGCTGGTGATGTGGCTGAGGAAGATAATGCGTGTGCGTTCGGTCACCCCTGCCCACAGGGCGTCTGCCACGGCTGTCGGCGAGGTAACAGGCAGAGGAATGGGCTGCCTGATGTACCTGGCGCCGGTTTTCTGGCAGACGAAGCGCCAGGCGCGATCCATCGCCCCATATTCATGGTCTGTGCTCAGGATCTCGTCTCCCGGCTGCAGGTGCATGGAGCGGAAGGCGGCGCTGAGCGCAGTGGTGGGATTGGGGAAATAGACCACGTCGGCAGCATCAATATTCAGGTAGTGCGCAAGTTCGGCCCGACTCTCGGCCAGGAGCTGGGGCAGGCGATGCATGAAGGCACCCGGGTGTCGCTCCAGCTCATATTGGTAGTGTTGGTAGACATTGAAGACCTTGCGTGGACAGGCTCCAAACGAGCCGTGGTTCAGGTAGGTGAAGCCCGGTTCCAAGAGAAACTCCGACCTCAGCGACGGTGGCATTGATGGCTCCGGCTATTGTGAGAATGAAGTGATGTGTCTATTATAGCACAGACAGCCACGTTTGTGCGACAACTGACCAGTCGAAGTCCAGGGTTGAATCTTCGATGCTTGGGCACATCTTTGCCGGCGGTTGCCTGCCCTGCGCCGAACAGGCACAGGGAAACCGTGCCCCAAAGCCCCTCCCGCAGGTTTGGGTAACCTGCGGGAGGGGCATTAACCTGGCAGCGAAGGTCGGCGCTGCTCCATCGCAGATGCACGTTCGTCGGCGCTCAGGTGTGTCCAATCACCAGTGACGTAACATCCTGTCGTACTCGTCGGGAGTATCAATGTCCAGCAGAATGCCCTCGTCGCCGACTTCGACCAGCTCTATGTCGTCGGCATGGGCGGCGAACAGCGTCCGGCCGCCTGCATCACCGCGCAGGCGCATGAGCTCGGCAAAAAGCGGACGAGCGAAGAGCACCGGATTGCCACGCCGTCCGTTGCATGTTGGGGCAACGATTGCTTTGCCGGTAGAGAGGAAGCGGGCCACGACTGCCTGAATCGGTGGTGCGCTGAGTCGGGGCATATCGGCCGGTACGAACAGCACGGCATCGGCCTGAGCCACAATTGGGGACAACCCTGCGCGCAGCGATGATGCAATCCCCTCCTGCCAGTGGGGATTGACGATCAATGTCACCGGCTTGCCGGCCAGGGCACGTTGAACCTCGTTGGCCGAGGAGCCAAGCACGACGATCACCTGCTCAATCCCTGCCGCCAGGACTGTGTCCACGACACGGCCGACCATTGGCTGCCCACCGACAGGCAGAAGCTGCTTAGGCTGCCCCATACGCTGCGAGCCTCCGGCGGCCAGAACAATAGCGGCAATCACGACGGCCAAACCTCGATGACCGGCTGTGGGGCGTGTGCAGCGCCGATGACCACACGATCAATACCCGACCGTCGGCAGAGGGGCGCGGCAATAGCCCGCGCCGTAGCCAGATGAGTCTCGTTCTCCACTTTATTGATGAAAACCACAAAGCGCGCCAAAGGTGGCACCCCCTTGCGGCCACCTTGCGGATGCTCGAACAGGGCGGTAATGTGCTGTGGAGTGAGGATTGTGCCAGGTTCGATGCGCAAGAGGGCACTCAGGCGTTCCGGCCGGTGTGCAATTACTTTACCAAGTGGCTGCCCCACTGCGTCTATGCCCACCACAGCCACAACAACTGTCGCCGATGGTGGAATAACGGGTTCATGTTCGGCCGGCGCTTTGATGGCCCGGCCGTGTGCCCCATCTGCTTCGACGAGCACGTGGGCGACGCCGTCAAGTTTCTGCAGACGTCCGGGGAGATGGGGCTGAACACCGACCAGCTTCGGCCGTGGTGCCACGCCGGGAGGATCGGCCACGAACTCGCGTTCGGCAGCCACCGTAATCACCCTGCCGGGACGGACAGCAGCAGTCACTGCTGCGATCAGGGCGGCCTCATCGGCCTCGACGATGCATGGCCCGGCCGGCTGCCAGATGTGAGTTGTGGTTGTGCTGAGCACACAGTGACCATGGGCGGCCAATTCGCCAGCCAGGCGGGAAAGGATGGCGGTCTTGCCTCCGGCTCCCACAGCAGCAACGATGTCGCCAGGTTGCAGTTCGAACGCCTCATCGAGTAGCATCATTAGCAAAAAGGGCATCCCGCTGGGATGCCCGCTTCATGGTTATCAGATGACATAGATGTCACCCGCTGGCCAAGCGATCTGTCGCGTACTGAGCTAATCGTGCTGTCGTGGTCGGACGATATAGCCGCAACAGGGGTCACCTTTGGCGGCGTGTTCGGTGCGCTCAACCTCGGCATCCAGCAGGCGTTCAAGCAGCTTCTCTTCGTGGGCGCACGCCTGTGGGAAGCGTTGGGAGATTTTGGCGATGGCGCAATTGTGCCACGTCAGGCGGTAAGCGCCATCTGTTTGCATTGATTCGGTAACGTTGCCGTTTTCATCGAAAATGCGGGTGACTTCGGCAACACGCTGCTCCAGGTTCTTGCCCTCCATGCGGGGGGCATAGGCGGCGTAGAGGCGCTCCTCGCGCCGTGCGAAGAGCTGATCAATCTTCTCCTCGCCGTCCAGCGCCTTGATGTCTTCGAGGAGGCCGATCGTTAGTTGGGGATAATTCTTGGGAAACAGGTCATCGGCCAACGGTGTGAGCGAGTAGACGTAGGTCGGACGCCCCATCGGACGCCGAACCGTGGTAGCAGTGATGAGGTCATCACGTTCCAGGGCGGCCAGGTGTCGCCGCACGGCCATGGATGTGATGCCCAGGGCCTCGCCCAGGTCTTTTGCCGTCATGCCACCGCGTTTTTTCAGTAGATCGAGAATCTGCCGCCGCGTCGTGGGGGTCTGTCGTTCCATCGTCTTGCTCCTTGAATACATTACCTAGCCCTACCCTACCAACCAGACTTTGTCCTTCTTTGCACATATTATACCACAATTTGTCTCACTTGTAAAGCATCAATGCATACGAAACAAATAAACAAAATATGCTTACTCCGCTTCTAATACACATGTTTCGTCGTCTGCGCCTGCCTGGCATGGGTAGACAGGAAGACATGACGATGTTGACCAGAACCTCTCCGACGGGCCGCCCATCCGGTGGCTGACTTCCTTGCGGGTAGGCTTTCCTGCGTGGCAAAACGATGAGCGTCGGCGCAAAAATGGGGTTTTCTGGCCTGTTGTGTCGGCTCGAAAACCCCAAAATCGAAAGCCTGGTCTTATCTCTGCACGTCTGGTTCGCCGGCCCAGACCTATGGCGCGACCGTGCGGCGGAATGTCAGCAAGTAGTTCACGTGGTAATTGAGCGGCATGCCCATGCCCGTCACCCGATCGCTGGGCAACCCGCCCACCCAGGCTGAGTAAGGACCTGGCCCGTGAATCGGATTCCACCCGGTGCCCCAGATGGGGTAGTCGGCAGTATAGCCGGCCGGATAGTTGCTGTGCAGCTCGCTGTAGTGGCTGCAATCATAGCCGGGAGCCCAGGGGAAGCCGATGCACACATAGAGGCCGAGCAGACTGTTGCCGTTCCCATCTTCCAGACGATAGTAGACATTGTGGTTGCCGCCCGACTGGGTTTCGTCCTGATAGATGGCTCGCACTAGCTTCCAGTAGACGCCTCCGCTCTCCACGGCTACCGGCTGCAGCGCCACGTGTAGGAAGTCGGGGATGCGCCAGTCAACGTCACCGACGGTAGTCGTTGCAGTAGGCGTGGCCGTGACGGTTGGCGGCTGAGTCGCTGTCGGTGTCACCGTCGGCGCCGGTGCGGGGTCGAGGATGATCACCGGGAGATAAGAGCGAAACGGCCAGCCACCGATCGGCGTGGGAATGAAGGTGGCAGTGGCTGTTGGTGTTGATGTCTCGGTTGGCGTAGGGGTTACCGTCGGTGTGTCGGTTGGCGTGGCGCTGGCGAGCGGCGTCTGTGTTGACCCGGCAGGCTGGCTTGGTGTGGCCGTCGGCAGTGGGGCAAGGGCAGCATCGGCGATGACCGTCAGCACACCGCTGCTGTAATTCACAATGTAGACGCGGTTGAGCGACGGGTTTACCGCAATCGCCTGGCCGCCCTCATCGGGGTTCTCGGCGCCCAGAGCAATGCTGCCGATCAGGCTGCCGGCGTCTCCGTCGCGCACCTGGAGTGTAGCCTGCCCGCCGACGATGACGATGACAAACACATGATTGGTGGTCGGATTGACAGCCACAGCAAATCCCTCACCGCCCAAGCCCACCGATGTGCGGTTGCCGCCGGCTGCGATCAGGTAGAGCTTCTGTTCGGCACGATTGGTTACGTAGACGCGGCCACTGGTAGGATTGACGGCGACGCCAAAGGAACCGCTGCCGGTGAGCAGGAAGTCAATGACATTGCCGTTGCTGTCCAAAACGTAGGTTCCGGCGTCGGCAGAGTAGGTGGTGACGTAGACGCGCCCGTTCGTTGGATTGATCGCCAGCAAAGCCGGGTGTCTGCCGATCACCGTGCTCGTCAGGCGCCGGTAGTCCAAACCGTCAAGAAGCGCCACGGTGTAGCCGTCAACGTCGCTGCCGAAGTTCGCCGCGTAGACGCGGTGACGGATGGAATCAACGGCAATGCCCCAGGGAAAGACGCCGGAGGGAGCGGTGGAATAGATGCCGCTTGTGGGATCAATGGCCGAGATATTGCCGGCCAGACGATTACTGACAAATACCGTGCCGGTCTGCTCATCAACAGCAATGCCGTTGGGTTGGCTGGTACCGCCCTGAAACGATGTGATGTAGGCGAGCGACTCTTCGTCGTAGACTTTGACGCGGTTTTCGAGAATCATGGTCGTGTACAGGCGATGGCGCACGGGGTCGACGACCAGCCCCTTGGCGGCCGTGCCAACGGTCGTCGTCATGACCACGGCAATGGTACCGGTGGGCATGGGAGATGGCGTGGCCGTCGCCGTCGTCGTGGGCAATCCGACCGTCGCTGTCGGCGTGGCCGTGCGTGTTGGCGATGCCGTTGCCGTGACCGACGGTGTCGTGGGTAGTGGCGGCGTTTGTGTCGGCGTCGGCGTGCCGGTTGCCGTCGGTGAGGGGGTGGCAGTGGCCGTCGGTGTAACAGACGGTGACGCCGGTGGATCGGCGACAATGACCAGGCTGCCGGCCTGATAACGTGTCACATAGACACGGTTGAGACCGGGATCAACGGCAATGCCCTGGCCGCCCTCGTTGTTATCCTCGGTGCCCAGAGATAGGGTGGCGGCGATGGTGTTGGTCGCGCCGTCTATCATGACCAGCGAAATGTTGCCCGACCCGACGACGGTGACAAAGACATGGTTGGTGGTGGGGTTGACGGCGACGTTGCGCGGCGAGGCAGGCAGAGCAATGGAATCCTGTTGCAGACCCGTGTCATGGCTGTATAGATACAACCGCGACTCGGCCCGGTTGACGATATAAACCATGCCGGTGGCCGGGTTAGCGGCAACCCCCCAGGACTCGTAGCCGGTGCGGGGATCGCTGCGACTGCCTCCGTCGTTATCCATAACGACCATGTTCCCGGCATTACTGGTTACATAGACCCGATCATGAGCTGCATCCACAGCGACGAAGGAGGCCTGGGGAATGTTGCCGATAGTCTTGCTGACCGTGGCGCTGCTGCCGTTGATGATAGAGATAGAATCGCCGAGGAAATTGGCCACATATGCCCGGTTGAGGAGTGGGTTCACGGCGATGCCCCAGGGCATGTTTCCCACCGGTACGACCTGACGAGAGCCGTTGGCCGGGTTGAGGACGGTGATGCTGTTGTCGAGCCGGTTGGTGACATACACTTTGTGGTCGGTGCTGTTGACGGCGATGCCGTTGGGCTGAGCGCGTTGGGTGCCGGTGAAGCCCAAGGTTGTGGCGCTGAGGCCGTCAATGACGGCCAGGTTAGCGTTGTCCGAGGCGTTGAACAAGCCCACGTAGACGCGGTGATTTGCCGTGTCTACTCCTACAGGCTTGGCCTGAGCCGCAAGGGGCAGTGTTGCGACGACGGCCAGCGTTGGCGTCGGCGTGGATGATGCGGCGACAACTTCTGGCGTCGTCCGGCCATCGGTCCATGCGTCCGGCGAAGTCGGGGCCGACCATGTGAGCGGCGAGGCTGCTCTGACACCGCTTGTGACCAGGAGAAGCAGAACCACAACTACGGCTAATGCCGCCAGGAGCGACGCGCCAGAGCGAATGCCGATGCGCATGTTTGAGCCTTCCTTTGCTGAAAGGTTTCAGCAGAGATTCCTATTGACAAGATAGGTTTCAGTCCGTATAATATGGGCAGTGATGCGGAAGTGGCGGAATTGGTATACGCGCATGCTTGAGGGGCATGTCCGCAAGGGTGGGGGTTCGAGTCCCCCCTTCCGCACCAATAAACGTTGACGACAGGCGATTGGGTTCGTTTTTCCCAATCGCCTTTGCAATCTCCCTCCTGGCTGTCGTGCGTCGCCCTAGCTCAATCGGCAGAGCAGTTGGCTTACATCCAACAGGCTAGAGGTTCGAGTCCTCTGGGCGACACCACTGTTTGTCCAACCACCCTGTAATCTCAAAGAAGACGGGATCGTGCCGACCGACGTATTCCTTTATGATGGAATCAGCGTAATCATCGGCTTGCTGGTCAACAGGACTAGCATCGGTTTCCAGTTACCTGGCGCCGATTTCGTTGCTGGTCGGTCTTACCATCTCAATCAGCTTGTGTCAGGCTATGGCTACAAAGTGAGGTTGACCTGATGAAAATTACCGATCTGAAGTGTGCCATGATCGGCCAACATCCCACGGTGCGCGTGTGTACTGACGAAGGCATCAGCGGCTATGGCCCGGTGGAGTGGTTCAAGCCCTACATCAAACCCCATGTTCTGTTCTACAAAGACCTCATCCTGGGCGAAGATCCCACCAATGTCGAACGGGTGATGCTCAAGATCCGGCGTATGGCCAGCTTCAAGCCCTGGGGTAGTGCCGTCAGCGCCATCGAGATCGCCCTATGGGATATTGCCGGCAAGGCGGCGGGCCTGCCCGTCTACAAGCTGCTGGGCGGCAAGGTACGCGACCGCGTGCGCGTCTACAACGGCGCGGTGCGCTTCCCCATGAGCGGCTATTCGCCCCAAGACTATGCCGAGAACATGGCCAAAATGAAGGCGGCCAAAGAAGGCTTCTTGATCATCAAGCAGGGCATCAGCTTTCACAGCCCCATGGTACGTGAGATCCCCAACTTCTTCTACGGCGAGGTCGAAACGAAGGGGCGCCATCCCAACCGCGGGCCGCTCACCGAGCAGGGACTCAAGCATGTCATCGCCTGCGTCGAGGCGATGAAGAACGTGTTGGGCGACGCGGTTGGCCTGGCGTTGGACTGCGGCCCCGGCTGGATGGTGCCCGACGCCATCAGGCTGGCAAAGGCTCTGGAGCCGCTGAACGTGATGTGGATCGAGGACACCATCACCGGCGACTACATGCCCTACGTGCTGGCCGATGTCTACCGCGAGCTGACACAGGCTACCAGCACGCCTACCCACACCGGTGAGCAGATCTACCTGCGCCACCATTTCCGTGAGCTGTTCGAGAAGAAAGCGATCCGCATCGTTGGCCCCGACCCGTGTGATGTAGGCGGCCTGGCCGAGCTGAAGTGGATTGCCGAATACGCCGACCTGCACGGCATTCTCATTGCCCCTCACGGTACCGGCGACGGTGTGATCGGCCTGGCCGCGCTCGTCCAGGTGTGCGCCACCCTACCGCAGAACTACATTGCCTTCGAGTATCCGGTGGCCAAAGACCCCTGCTGGTACGAGATTGTCGAGGGCTTGCCGGACCCCATCGTGAAGAACAGCTACATTGATGTCTGGGATCGGCCGGGATTGGGTGTTGAGATCATGCCGGAGAAGGCGAAGAAATACCTGTCGGACGGGGACCAGGATTTCTTCGATTAAAAGTCGGCATTGCCCCACTTCCCCTCCATACCTTCTTTTGTTGTCTTCCGGCAGAAGCTCGCTGTCTCCGCACCGGGCCTGATGTGTCACCAACCGGTCGTCTGAGGCGAGCGAAGTTGCGCCTACCCGACCCATAGTGAGCACAAACTGAGCAGTTTTTGATCTGGAATGTGGCATTTTGCCATGCTACACTCTACGGCATGGCATCTCTGCATCGCCGCCACCGCCCGGTCATGGTTTGTTGTGACGTCGCGGTGGTGACGGAGAACCGGGAGTGCCCAATACGGGTTATGGAGGAACAACGACGTGGCCGGTGACACAGTGACAGCAGACGAATTCTGGAAGATGGTTGACGCCTCTCAGTCAGGGGAGCTGGTAGCCAGCGCCATTAAGCTGGCCCAGGCTCAGGTTCTCTACTCGCGGGCAACGACCGCGTCCAGGCGAGCGACGATCTTGCTTGGGCGAAACGCGGGACGCAAGCACGACATCGAAACCGAGCTACACGGACGGGCACGGCAACTGCATATTCAGAATGTAGGCCAATCTCTGGCGCGGTTCGCCGACAGGCTGACCGCCGACCAGAGAAAACAGATTGATGAGTTCCTCAATAAAGGGGGACTCAAAGAGACAGCGACGGCGGCGAAGCAGTTGGTTACCCTGGATCTCTTGCATTCCGACCTGGCGCCAGACGAGGTGCGCAGCGCCATGAAGAGCCTTGATGAGACCCTGGCCAGCGTCGAAGGGCTCTCATCCTTCAAGGAAGTCACCACATACCTCAATCGCCACCTGGAAGAACTGAGCACACCCCGCAACCTGACCAGCGCAAACCAGGGATTGTGCGTCTTGATTCTCATCCTGTCGAGCGTCTTCGCCGTTCTGGTCCTCATTGCCGCGTTGATCTGCATCTTCTCCTTCGGCACTGCCTGTGAGGGCATCTTGCAGAAACTGCTCGATCAGGCCTGCTCATCCGGCTAAGGATTGACAAGAACAAGGATACACAATAGAAGCTCTCCTGTGTCTCAAGCACAGGAGAGCTTTCGTGTCTCGGCCACACCAGCGCTCGTGCGTCTCTCCCGCACTAGCCGTTGCTGCAACCCCGGTCGCCGGACGATGGCCGAACGTAGCTGTTCACGTTTACCCTGGAAGCAGGTGCATCGGCATGCCTATACCCTCCCGCAGATTACCCAAACCTGCGGGAGGGTATGGAGAACGTCGCCGGCACCGTGTTCCGCGCCATCCGCTCCTGCATCCGTGGCCAGCTCGCTCCGCTTTCCAACTTCCCTTACCCTAACGGTGAACAGTTACGGCCGAACCCTGCATTGACGGCTCGATGCCCTTCCTATATACTGTATGCAGGAGGCATACCTACGTTGCAGATTCTGCCGCCAGCGAACCTCTGGCATGCCTACGAAGTGATTGCATCAACAGCGGGGAGTGACCACCATGACTGAGACCGTCATCCGCCGGATCGAAGGCGAAGAAATGCTCGAGATCATGCATTGGTTGCCTTCCTATGCCTTCCGTTCATCACCTCCCCTGGCCGACAAAGAAGAGCGACAAGAGAGGCTCCGGCAGCGCGTTGGCAACCTCTTCTTCGCCGTATTCGAGGATGGCGCACCAGTCGCCTGTGTGGAAAGCACACCGCTGACCCAGAATCTGCGTGGCAGGCTGTTCCCGGCCGGCGGTATTCTAGATGTTGCCACCCACCCGGCAGCCCGGCGCAAAGGCTATGCCAGAGAGGCCCTGAAGCGCCTGTATGCCGCTCTCCACGAAGATGGCCGCGTCTTCTCCGACCTGTGGCCATTTCGCGAGTCCTTCTACGAGCGCCTGGGCTACGTCACCCTGCCCATGCCGCGCAAGGCGATATTCAAGCCGTCGGCGCTGACACCACTGCTGACTCGAGACCTCGGCGGCAGCGTCCAGATGATGCTTATTGGCGATGGCTTCGACATCTATCTTGACTACGTGCGCAAGCTGCAAGCGACCATCCACGGCATGGCCCTGTTTGAGCACGCCGATCGCTTCAATGCTCAGCGCAACAACTACTGGCTTGCTTTGGCGCAGGTGGATGATGAGATCGTCGGCGCCATGCTCTATGACTTGCGTGGCGAGCAGATCACCCAGTTCACCATGGGCGTTCGCCGCTTCTACTACAGCACGAGTCAGGGCAAATACCTGCTCCTGGCCTGGATTGCCCGCCATGTTGATCAGGCCAATCGCGTAGAGATGTGGCTGCCGCCGTATGAATATGCCGAAACCTGGCTGGAAGATATGCAGATCGCCGTTGAGGCGGCGCCGATTGCGCCGATGGGGCGTGTGCTGGACGTGGCCAAGATGGGCGGCATGAGCACCGGCCCAGGCCGCTTTGCTGCGCATATCAGCGACATCACCTGTCCGTGGAATGCGGGTATCTGGCAGTTCGAGACAGCCGATGGGAAGCTGCATGTCAACCGGGCGGAGAGGGCCGATTGCGAGCTGACAATCCAGGCGTTGGCCGCCCTTGCCTACGGGACACATGATCCTGGCGAGTTCGCCATGCGCGGTTGGGGCAACCCCTCGCCGCAGGTTCAGCAGGCCATGCGCAGCATGTTCTCACGCCTGGTGCCACATGTGCATGAGCAATTCTGATGAAAGGATCGAACATGACCGAACAGAAGCAGAGAGGTCCGCTCCGTAGCTCACTCATCACCGAGGGCATTGACCGTGCCAGCCATCGCTCGCTCTTCTACTCTATGGGCTGGCAACGCGATCAGATTAGAAAACCACTGGTCGCCGTCGTCAACTCGTTCAACGAGCTGGTGCCCGGCCACGTTCATCTCCAGCCGCTGTGTCAGGCGATCAAGCTGGGTATCGCCGAGGCGGGAGGCACGCCCCTGGAATTCCCGTCCATTGCCATTTGCGATGGGCTTGCCACCGGCCATGAGGGCATGCGCATGCCCATGATCAGCCGTGAGCTCATTGCCGATTCCATCGAGCTAATGATCACTGCCCACGCCCTTGATGCTATGGTGCTGCTCACCAACTGCGATAAGGTCACGCCGGGCATGCTCATGGCGGCGGCGCGCCTCAACATCCCGGCCATCCTGGTCAGCGGTGGGCCGATGGACACCGGCTGCTGGCACGGCCGGCCGGTCTGCTACACCGATGTCATCGAAGCAGAGGGGCGCGTGCAGCGCGGTCAGATGAGCGAGGACGACCTGGCCGAACTGGAACAGGCAGCCGGGCCCGGCCCCGGCTCATGCGCCATGATGGGTACCGCCAATACCATGAACATCCTGACCGAAGCGCTAGGCATGACGCTGCCCGATGGCGCCATGACGCCGGCTACATCCGGCGCACGTGTTGCCCTGGCCCGGCAGGCAGGACATTTAATCATGGAGCTGCACAGGAAACAGCTCCTGCCGCGCGACATCATGACACGGGCGGCGTTCGAGAATGCCATTGCCGTGGATATGGCCATCGGCGGCTCCACCAACACCACGTTGCACCTGCCTGCCATTGCCTACGCTGCCGGTATTGAGCTGACTATGGATGACTTCGCCCGCATCGCCGCAAAGACACCCCATCTGGTCCTCATCAAGCCGGCAGGCAGCTACTTTGCACACGATATCTACGATGCCGGCGGCATTCCCGCTCTGATGAACGAGATGAACAGGCACGGCCTGCTCCATGCCGATGCCATGACCGTGACCGGCAAGCGCATCGGTGAGAACATCGCCGGGCGTGCCATCCTTAACGAGGCTGTAATCCATCCCGTTACTGCGCCGATCAACCCCACGGGTGGGCTGGCGATTCTGCATGGCACGTTGGCACCCGACGGTGCAGTGGTCAAGCGAGCCGCCGTTGCGCCGGAGATGCTGGTGCACACCGGGCCGGCGCGGGTCTTTGATCAGGAAGAACCGGCGGTGGAGGCCATCTTCGGCGGCAGAATAAAACCGGGTGATGTGGTCGTCATCCGCTACGAGGGGCCAAAGGGTGGGCCGGGCATGCGTGAGCAACTGATGCCGACCTCGGCCATCATCGGCATGGGCTTGGGCAAGAGTGTTGCCCTGGTCACCGATGGCCGCTTCTCCGGCGCAACGCAGGGCGCATGCGTGGGCCATGTCACACCCGAAGCCTATGTCGGGGGACCGATCGCCCTCGTCGAAGAAGGCGACTTGATCCGCATTGATATTCCGGCCGGCAAGGTTGATCTGCTGGTGC
>Ga0272448_1005538_pt1 | contig 13927 bp, 10 predicted proteins | sample YNPCB0191_FD_202220 | JGI IMG/M metagenome (GOLD analysis project Ga0272448, IMG submission 202220) | Hot spring sediment microbial communities from Yellowstone National Park, WY, United States - YNP-CB-019-1 | ecosystem: Environmental > Aquatic > Thermal springs > Hot (42-90C) > Sediment...
GGATGCATAATAGCACCCCCCAATCTCGGCATACTCTTTTCTTCCATTATAGAACTCGTAATCCGAAAGGAGAACCACACCCTTCCCGTAGGGGTTCCATATCGTATTCGGGTACCATGCCTCCATCAGTTCATACCTCCATGTGCACGGTATCATGAGGATTATCCACCGATTATCCAGTTGCTCAAACTCGTATATGCGGTATTCGTTGATCAACGGTGCACGCCTTGTCTCTTCCATCAACTTTTCGGAGATTATGCTATCCACGGCAGTGATGCTCCACCGTGTCGGAACAAACTTTCGATTTTTTGCGATCCCGAATGCACCTACCGAAAAGGATTTCTGGATGGCGCTCACGAGTGTCCCTGCATTGTAGAGCATGAGTACGGCATCCCTCGCCCTGAGGTCTGTGTCGTAGAACGCCTTCTCAATCCTGTGATCAAGTTTGATGTTTGAAGGGTCGACCCTGCGCAGGGGCGCAGACGGACCAAAGGGCTGTACCTCATCGTTCAGGGTGATCTGCAGGAATGGTTTCTTTTCGAACTCTGCCGAGAGTTCAATCGAACTGGTGGACATACCCATCTCCCTTGTAACATCCACGACCTTCCCCAGAGAGACACCATGCCAGTCTATCCTTGCCGGTGCATGAATATCTGATAACGCCTTCCCCCGGATCAGGGAGAACCTGAACCTGACAATATCTTCTATCTTCAGTCCGGACCAGCATTCCGGGGTATCGAGAAACCTTGTATCCCCGTGGACAGGCGGGATCAACGGACCAACAAAGACCTTCGGGTACCCGAACCTCCCGATAAACACACCCGGCGGGGTTGCACCTGAAACCAGCGTATCGTTGATCAGAGGGTGGATCTGCCGGTGCGTATAGAACTTGACAATAAGAGGACATCTACTCTTTCCGCAGAGCATATGCGCACCCTTACACCTGGCGCACATGGAATCGTCCCTGTTATCATGTGAATTGGGTGTAAGGCGTGAACCCGTTTGCCAGGGTCTCTGCATGATGAGATAATTGCATCTTGTGGTATTAATCTTTTTTGCAATCCGCTCAGTGTTGTGTAATCCCGAAATCACTTCCTTTCGATAAATGAGGAAAAATTCAAACCCGCAGGAGGAACTTAATTCGGGATTACACTGGGTATGTCCAGTTATGTTCAGTCCTTCCAGTCAAGCATGTAGGCGATATCGTCCCACGGGTGCCGGTATAACCCGGTTTTGAGCCTCTTCTGGTCGAGGTGGTGTCCTATCATTCCGATACTCCGCCCGAGAACAAAGATCCCGTTGAGTGCACCCATTTTAATATACTGGTCTGCCTCCTCTTTGGATAATTCGCTTCTCAGCATATCCGCAAAGCATACACCTATGCACCCATCCACATTCAGAATGAGGTTATCCCTCTTCTGTGTGGTAATCTTTTCCACTTCTAATGCATAGTCGAGGATCTCCGTCTTCTTGAAATGCTTCTTTGCGTATGCCTTGATGATCTCAACACGCTTGTCCGGGTTATGTATGGATTTCACCAGATGCCCGATACCCTGAATATTTACACCCTTCTTTTTCATCTCATCAACGAACTGCTGTGGTGTCTTTCCTGAGTCAAACGCCTCAGTCATCATCTGGGCTGCACCATCGATTGCCCCTCCGAACCGCGGACCGATCGTCAGCATCCCGGAGACCAGTGAGGAAATCAGATCCTTTCCTGCGCGTGTTGCAACTATACAGTTATGCGCCCCGGAGACCGCAGGACCATGATCCGCTACAATCATAATGCACATCTCAATGAACTTCCTGCAGTACTCCGGAAGGAGCCTCTTGAACCAGAGGAGACTGATCACCCCACCTATACCTATATCCTGGTTGACCACTTCGGATATCGGCATATTATAGTAGATCACCTCATCCCCGCGGTCATCTGAGATCGTGCAGATGAAGTTTGTAGGTTTTCGCACGAGTCTGGCTTTCACCGCAGCAGCATAATCCATCGGAATAGGTGGTACAGGTGGCTCTGGCTTCGGTTTGATCACGCCTTTCTTCACGAGCATCTCGTATGTTTCTCTGATTTTCTTGTCATAATCATCGAAGGACTCGGGTACGATTGCACCCGCCTCTCTCAATGCGGCATTCTTTGCATCTGCAGTCTCAACCTCAGCATCCGCCTTTGCCCCGGCATGCCCGAATTGCACCTCTGTCTTGAACGCCTTCGTACATGTACCCGTAACCCAGATCACAAGGGGCTTGGTAATCTTCTTCTTTTTCAGTGCATCAACAATCTCGTATTCGTCAGTTCCCCCGACCTCACCCAGACATACCAGCATCTTGATCTCCGGGTTCTTCTCATACCGGAGCAGGTGGTCAAGCAGGGTCGTCCCCGGGTACCGGTCTCCGCCAATCGCCATCCCCTCATAGAGACCATCCGTGTTCCTTGCAATTATATTATACGCCTCGTTGCTCAGACCTCCGGATTTCGAGACAAACCCCACCGATCCCGGCCGATGCAACTTCGATTCAATGATGTTCTCGATCGTTCCCCCGGTGTTTCCTATCTTGAATGCACCTGCTACCACACCTCCGACCGTCGCCGGACCGATGATCACCTTGTTCAACCTCTTTGCTTCTGCAATGAGTTCCTTCATCCATCTCTCGGGTACACCTTCTGCAATGATGACGACCGTGCGAATCTGCGGGTACCCGAACGCCTCTTTTGTTGCAGCAGCAGCCGACCTGAACGATGCAAAGTTGATCATCACATCCACATTCGGATGCCGTTCTGTGGCGGTCTTCATCGACTTATAGACCGGAATAAGGATCTCTCTCGGACCAAAGAAGAACTTCTGATACCCATCACTCCCCGTAGGGTTGATGATCGCAGCCACCGAGGGTATGCTCCTCCCTGCAACATAGTCAAAATCCAGCATCCTCTGTGCTGCGTTCACCTGCATGTTATAGATGAACGCCTGTGTCTCCCTGTCAAACAGGATATAGTCCGGTTTTTTTCTGGCGCCGGTCTCATGCTGTGGTTTGTTCTCGGTCATCTATTTCCCCTCCTCAAGTGCAAGCCTGACGATCCGTGTCATATGTGTCTCAGGTCCATACACCTCGATCGGAACACCAAGGGTCTCACCGAGTTCTCTCATATTCTTCAACCCCTCCTTGTAGTTTGGTCCTCCCCTCCGCACATATATCTTTACATTCGTTTCTATAAGTCGATCTTTATACTCCTTCAGGGCACGGATGATCCCGCGGAATGTGTTTGCTACATCGGTAAAGTTTGCAATCCCTCCACCGATAAGGAGGATCTTGCTCCTTCCCTTCGGATCCTTTTTCCGTGTCATGAGATCAATGATCGTCCTCGCATAGAGGTATGTAAACTCCTCGTTCGGGTCACCTGAATATTCCCCGTAGTTCGCCATCTCATCCATGTATCCGAGGTCCGTAATCGTATCCGCAAAGATCACGGATGCACCCCCTCCGGCGACCATCGTCCATATCCGCCCATCAGGGTTCAGGACCGTCAGTTTCAGGGATGCACCCGTCTTTGAATCGAGTTCTTCAATGAACTTTTCTTCAGGTGTGGGTACACGACCGAACGGCGCCGGGAACTCTATTTCACCCCACTTCTTTCCGCACTCGAACTCTGCAGTGTCATCCAGTTTTGCAGCAAGGTCAAGGGGATAAACCCGGTCAGCAACCACAACCACAGGGTTGATCTCGAGGTATGCATAGTGCAGATCCGCATAAAACTTGAATAACCCTTCGATAAACCCGGCAAGGATCTTTTTCCTCTCCTCGGGTAACTCACCGAGAAGGGCACGCTCGATCTCCGATGATGATGGGTATGTCCCTATTGGAACCTGTAGCCGTTTAGCCTTTGCATCGATATCCCCGACATCTACCCCGCCACGGTGATGAAACATGATGGTATCCCCCTCGCGGTTGGATGTGATCGCAATATAGTACTCATCCTCCGCCTTATGCGGGATAAACGGCTCAACGATGAAATATTCCAGGATCCCTGTTGCCTTTCCTATGGTGAGGGGTTTACCCCTCCGTTCAGAGATCCATTTCACTGCATCATCCCATGTCGCATTAATCAGAATCAGTCCTGATTTACCCCGGCGTTTGATCAGCTGGTCAGGTTTAACCACGACCCTCTCCTTCTTCAGCCACTCGTATTTCTCCGGCAGGGTCGAAAGATCCGTATCCGGTCCTACAAGAATATACTTATCTTCAAGGGCATATTTTTCTCCTGCATACTCCTTCAGAAGCCTTGCCATCATGGATTTCCCGTGGGATTCGCGAATCGCCCTCTGTGCCATACCTCTCACGCTCCAACCTTTTTGTTCAACCTCTCACGAATCGCAGAGATAAACCCTTCCGTATCAACCTGCCGGTTGTTCGGGCTTGGCTCGGCTACACGAATCAGATCCCCTGTCATAATCCCGCTCTCCACGGTCTCTCTTGCCGAGGACTCAAGTCTCTCAGCAAACTCCACAAGTTCAGGTATCCTGTCGAGGGTTCCCCTCTTTTTAAGTGCACCGGTCCATGCAAAGATCAGCGCCATGGGGTTGGTGGATGTCTTCTCTCCCTTGAGATACCTGTAATAGTGTTTCTGAACGGTTCCGTGTGCCGCCTCAAACTCGTAATACCCCTGCGGGCTTACAAGAACCGATGTCATCATGGCGAGTGATCCGTATGCAGACCCCAGCATATCCGAAAATACATCTCCATCATAGTTCTTACATGCCCACAGTATACCCCCTTCGGACCTCATGATCCTGGCAATGGCATCATCGATCAGCGTGAAGAAGTATTCAAGACCCGCATCCTTAAACTTCTGCTCCCAGTTAGTCCTGTATTCCTCTTCAAATATCTTTCTGAACTGGGCATCATAGGTCTTTGAAATGGTATCCTTTGCCCCGAACCAGAGCGGGATCTTCATATCGTATGCATAGGTGAAACACGCCTTTGCAAAACTCGAGATAGACTTATCCGTATTATGAATACCCTGAATAATCCCGGGACCGTTGAACTTCTGGATCTCTCCACGGAACAACTCCTTTCCACCCGCATCCGTAAAGAGGAGTTCTGCCTTTCCCGCGCAGGGAACGCGATACTCGCAGTTCTTGTATACATCGCCATACGCATGTCTGGCGATGTGGATCGGTTTTTTCCATGACCTCACCGCAGGGAGGATGTTCTTCACGCATATCGGCGCACGAAACACGGTGCCGTCGAGTGCTGCACGAATCGTTGCATTCGGGCTCTTCCACTCCTGCTTGAGGTTGTACTCTTTCACGCGGGCTTTATCCGGCGTAATCGTTGCACACTTCACACCCACGCCATACTTCTTTATTGCCTCGGCTGCCTCAACTGTTACCTTATCATCGGTCTCGTCCCGATGCTTTAGACCGAGGTCATAATATTCCACCTTCAGGTCAATATATGGAAGAATCAACTGATCCTTCACCATCTTCCACATAACCCGTGTCATCTCGTCCCCATCGATCTCGACCAGCGGCGTCTTCATCTGTATTTTATCAAACCCCATTTTACCACCCCTTTCAACCCTTCTTTACCTTGACATACGCTAAGGAGCCACCCGCAAGGATTATATCCACCTGTCTCCGCGAGAGGTCGTGCTTTACTTCGAACTCCAGCCCCTTTGTCCTGTTCCTTACGGATATCTTATTCCCATTCTTGAGCGCCTCACGGAGATTTCGGATCTCGATCTCATCCCCCTGATCGATCCTGTCGTAATCACCCTCATTCACAAAGGTCAGCGGAACGATCCCGAAGTTCACGAGGTTTGCACTGTGAATCCTCTCGAACGATTTTGTGATCACCGCCTTTACCCCGACAAACATCGGACATATCGCTGCATGTTCCCTCGATGACCCCTGCCCGTAACTTACACCTCCAACAATGATGTTGACCTTCCCGCTGTTCTTGATCTTCATTGCACGCTCGTAAAACTTCGGGTCCACAATCTCAAACAGGAACTCGGAATACTTCGGTACATTCGAGCGATACTTCATCCTTGCACCCGCTGGAATAATGTGGTCTGTCGTTATCTTGTCCCCTACCTTTATCGTGACGACCCCATCGATATCCGGGGGGAGGGGATCATTTTTCGGGGGCTCACCGATGTTGGGACCACGGTAAATCTGTACCCTGGAGGGATCCTCTGCCGGGGGCAGGATCATCGAGTCATCTATGATGAACCTCTCCGGCATCTTCACCTCCGGATACGGGATCCCCAGATCCCTGGGATCCGTCAACTTCCCGGTAATCATCGTCGCTGCAGCAGTCTCCGGACTGACCAGGTATACCTGCGCATCCTTTGTCCCCGAGCGCCCTTCAAAGTTTCTATTGCTTGTACGTACGGATACACCCTTACTCGGAGGGGACTGACTGTTTCCTATGCAGAACCCGCACGCGTTCTCTGCAACCCTTACCCCGGCAGCAATAATGTCGTTCAGGGCACCATTTTCCGCCAGCATCATGAGAACCTGCCTGCTCCCCGGTGCCATCACCGCACTGACATTCGGGTGTACACGTTTCCCCTTCAGGATCTTGGCTATAATCATCAGATCCCGGTAAGAGGAGTTCGTACACGACCCGATACATACCTGATCCACATCAATCCCTGCAACGGATCTCACAGTCTTAACATTCCCGGGGCTGTGCGGTACCGCAACAAGCGGCTCGATCTTCGAGAGGTCTACATCAACGACCCGGTCATACTCTGCATCAGGATCCGCCTCGATCCGCTTCCAGTCATTCTCTCGTCCCTGCGCCTTCAAAAACCGTCTTGTTTCTTCATCACTCGGGAATATCGATGTGGTTACGCCGGTCTCGGCGCCCATATTCGTTATAGTTGCACGCTCCGGCACACTCAGGGTCTTCACACCGGGTCCACCATATTCAAGCACACTCCCCACATTACCTTTCACCGTAAAGATTTCAAGTATCTTCAGGACAACATCCTTCGCCGAGACCCACGGGTTAAGTGACCCGGTCAGATTTACCTTGATAACCCGCGGACATGTAAGATAGAACGGGTCACCCCCCATCGCAAGCGCAACATCAAGACCCCCGGCCCCGATCGCTATCTGACCTATACCTCCACCCGTCGGTGTGTGACTGTCCGAACCAAGAAGGGTTGTCCCCGGCTTTCCGAACCTTTCAAGGTGCACCTGATGGCAGATCCCGTTCCCCGCACGGGAATACAGGATCCCGTATTTCGCAGCAACACTCTGAAGGTATTTGTGATCATCCGCATTCTCAAACCCGACCTGGATAGTATTGTGATCCACATAACTTACCGACAGGTCGGTCCGCACCCTGTCAATACCCATCGCCTCAAACTGCAGATACGCCATCGTCCCCGTCGCATCCTGCGTCAGGGTCTGATCAATCTTAATCCCGATCTCCTCACCTACTTTATATTCACCTTCCACCAGATGTTCCCGTAAGATCTTTTCAACAATGCCCTTGCCCATACCTTTCTCACCTTTATCACCCCCCAAATCCAAAAATCGTTTATTAACTTTTCTCTTTATTGCAATATATTAAATCATAAAAAAGAGACTTATCTCATCTGAAAATCTCTTTTTTACGAAATATTATAGTTCTAATTGAATAAACGAAACTTTCAATACCCCCATTATGATTAAGGGGTTGATGCCCGGATGAAACTTTCGCGGAATGAGGTGGTGGTATTATATCAACTATGCAGGTGGCCGCTGTTAACGGACAGGGAGCATGCTGAAAGGGCGGGTATGAGTCCATCGACATTTTCCTCGATCCGGGGGAGGCTTGAGAGGAGGGGGTATTTCAAGAGGGTGAGGGTACCGATGATGCAGGATTTAGGGTGTGAGATGCTTGTGGTGATTTATACGGAGTTTAACCCTGCGATACCTCTTGAAAAGAGGGTCGAGGCAACAAGAAAGAGTATTGAGATCCACGAGGAGTTGATATACTCTGTCGGAGAAACGAATAAAGGGTTTTCGCTGAGTCTTGCGGGGGACTACACCGCGGCCAGCAGGATTGCCGATGTGAGGACAGGGTTGTTTGCATCGATGAACCTTCTTGAAAGGAGTTTTCCAGATGAGGTGGTCTTTCCCTTCAGCATCAGCAGGATTGACAGGTTCATGGAGTTTGCGCCCCTTCTTGCATCATCCTTCGGCATCAAAACAGGATTTGAGACGGAAGGTGTGGATGGTGTATTCCGTCCGAGGGGAAAGGTGAGTTTATCGGAGACCGAGCGTATCGTGTATACGGGTCTGATCGAGCACCCGGAGATGAACGATACCCAACTGGGGGAGATCCTTCCGGTGGGGCGACATACAATATCAAAAATAAGAAATAAAATGGAGAATAGCGGGTTGATCAAAACACTGGTGATTCCGGATCTGAAGATGCTCGGGTTCAAGGTTATATGTTTCTACAGGATAAGATACCTCCCCAAGAAGCCTATTGATATCCACGGATCCGAGCCCCTGCCGATCATGGATAATAATACATTTTTTATTGCCTCAAGGAAGTATGACACGATCATGCTCTCCGCATACATGGATTATGATGAGGCAAAGATGGAGAATATGAGAAAGGTGCAGTTCCTTAAAGAGAACGGGTTCATTGAAGGTATGCCGGTGATTCAGGAATACAGTGTAACGAATCTGGTGATTATTAAAGACCTGACATTCGGTCCAATCACGAGAAAGATCCTTCTGCAGGGGTGAGCATCAGGTTTATTAACCGCAGAAGCAATCATGCAGTGGAGTCTTATGATGGAATGGGCTTCAGGAGATGTAGGAAATGACGGAGGAGACTGCACCCCTCGAAGAGAAGATCCGCCGGGTGCTTGCAGCAAATGGGTTCGGAAAGGAAGAGATCGACGAGGCGATAAGGTTTTTCCATGATGTTGTGAAGCATGGGACACAGCCTGAGGTCGCCATGAAAAATGTCTACACGAAGTATGGGGTCTCACCGGTATCCCCGCAGAAAAAGATGATCTCTGAGATTCGCGGTGATGAAAAATCGATTGATCTCACCGCAAAAATAGTGCGCATATCGAAAAAGGATGTCGCCGTGAATGGACAGACAAAGGCGGTCTTTACGGGGATACTTTCCGATGGGTCAGGGAGTATTCGATTTACCGCATGGGAGGAGGACGGTATCCCCGAGGGGCTAAAACCCGGGGATATCATCCGGATCAACAAGGCGTATTGCAAGTCGTGGCAGGGGAGACCTGAGATCCATCTGGGGAGATATTCCACGATCACCCCGGGAAAGGAGGAGGATGTCGCAGAGGGCAAAAAGGGTGAAGAGTCTCTTAAAATTCAGGACATCCTCTCCCAGAGAAGGACATCCACATTGATTGCCCGGGTACTTGAAGCGGAGAGGGGGGATGTGGAATTTACCCGGGGCGAGGGGAAAATGGAGAAGAAGGATGTAATCTCAGGTGTACTTGTGGACACAACGGGGAAACTGAGGTTCTCCTACTGGAACCCATCAACCACCCTGGAGAGAGGGGATCTCGTAAGGATCTCAGGAGGGTATCTCGCATCATGGAGGGGGATCCCCCGTCTCACCCTTGACGAGAAGGATCATATTGAGAAGATAGAGATGGATTTCCCCGGTCTTGATGCCCTTGATCAACCGAGGTCCACCACACTCGGTGTAATATTTTCCGAGGGTGGGGGTCTGGATGTAAGTATTCGTGGTCTCATCGTTGAACTTAAAGAGAATAGTGGACTGATTTACCGGTGCACGGAGTGCAGAAGGGTTGTAAATGGTCCAGGGGGGAGGTGCGTCACTCATCCGGAGGGGAAGGTAGGGTCTGACCTCAGGGTAAAGGGTATTATCGATGACTCGACGGGGTCGTGCATATTTGTTCTTGGGCGAGCGCTTACCGAGCAGATACTTGGTATGAAGATTGAGGAGTGCGAAAAAGAGGTTGAAAAGACGAGGGATCCGCTATCTATCTTTCTGAAACTCGAAAGGGTGATGTTAGGTCGTCCTTATGAGATTCGGGGGGAGGTCCTCCGGGACCAGTTCGGGTACATGCTTATTGCCAGGGGGATTACGCCCATCAAGATCGATGCAGTTTCTGAGGCGAGACGGTTGAAAGATGAATGGGAGAGGGAGGAGGGGTGAGACCATGCAGGGAGAGAATCAATCCGATGGGGTAAGGTTTGCCAGAGAGCGGGCACACCGCCTCTTCTCAAAAGAGTTCAATGCATCAACAATAACAATGAAAGGTGATGAAGATAAGGCGCCGCTTTTTATCCTGACGCCGTTAGGGTGTGCGGTAAATCGCCTTATTGTGGTAGGGATCCTTGCCGATCGAAGCCAGGAAGGAAAGGATGGAACGATGTGGAGTGCAAGTGTGGCAGACCCGGTAGGTGGATTCAGGGTATGGGCAGGGAGGTTCAATCCGCAGCCAGTAACGGTATTATCCTCGATCAGAGATGAAGATATACCGGTATATGTCTCGGTGATCGGAAAGGTCAGGACATATTCACCCTCTGAGGGGGTGACATACCTCTCCATCCGACCGGAATACATCAACATCGTGGATCGGGATGCATATAACTACTGGATTATCGAGACTACACGGTGGACAAAAAAGAGGATCAATGCAATAGAAGACGCACTCACTATGGAAGATCTGAATGTTGATTCTCTGGTGAAACTCGGGCATGACCCTGAGGTTGCACGGGGCGCGATCGAGGCAGTGCGAAGGTACAAGAACATAGATACATCGTATTACAGGGATGCACTTTTCGATGCACTGGAGGTGGCAAGCAAAAGTGAGGGGGAGCAAATCTCCGTGCCGAAGAAAGATCTGATCCCGCCCCCGGAGGAGACCAGACAACAGGACGAGATCCGGATCCCGGTATCCCCGAAAGAGAGGATACTCGAGTTCATCCGCAGCGCAGGAAAGAATAAAACGGAAGGCATCTCTCATAAGGAACTTCGTGAGTTTGCTGAGAAAAACGGGATATCCAGTACAAACCTTGATATGATGTTAGAGACCCTGATGAACGAGGGGGAGATCTACCAGCCCACGGGAGATACATACCGGAGCCTATCATGAATCAGCAGACATAACCGAAGATCCCCTTTTACGCCCGACGATTCGAGGTCTGGTTTTACATCAGGTATTCCCGTCTGTATTTCCATCTAAAAGGAGGGATAAAGCGCGACAAAAAAATTTTAATTTGAACCCATACAATTACAGGGGCAATAAGATATATATCGAAGAATGATTTACGAATTGAACGAGTTGTGCATTTCGTGCATAACACATAGGAGGAAATAAATAATGTCTCATCACTTAATAAAAGTATTCGATGATGAAAAACTTGTAGAGAAAATAAAAAGGCGCCTGCCTTATTTGTTTCAGCTCGCTGAGTTAGAGAGTTCAAGGGCAGGAAAAACGGGGATGGAAATGGGTTCAGCTCGAGAAAGGATAATCATAGCTTTACTCATTTATAAGTTCGGTGAAGCGAACGTTGAAACTGATATCCCCATAACTGAACCTGAGGTAGATGTAAAATTATTTGGTGAGCCAGTATCAATTAAGACATTAACCGGGAAAACTCTTGGCGGTGTTAAACTGATATGGACTGTTGATGCCGAGAAGGCAAAAGAATTTCAGGAGCGTTACTACCCTCACTGCGATATTTTGCTTGTCCAAATAAACTGGAACGATGTTGGAGGATTTTATTACATTCCATTGAATGTACAGAAGAAACTTTTTGACAACATCGGCAGACAAAATTATATTAAACTTCCAAAGATTGGAACAAATCCCAGAGGTGTGGAGATTACCAAAGAGGCATTATCGAGTTTGCTCGAGGATCCTGAATCAAAGAACATCTCGATAAGCTGGCAAAGAACAAAAATAGAGTTTAATCCCTATAAGAAATGGGTTGAACTGTGGGGGGAAGACAAATGAGATTCCGTCAAAAAAGAAATGGTACAAAAACAAGTGCTTTTGGTTCTCCGGGAAGGATAAATCACGATTCTACTCCCTTTTATACAAGCCGATTATATGAAGGGTTGCCCAAAGAGGAATCCGTCAAGTATATAGAAAATCCAGTTCCACCGGAGGTCATAGATAAGATCCTTTGTAAATCGAGTGAAAAAATGGAAGAACTACCCGATAGTAGCGTTCATTTGATGGTTACCTCTCCGCCCTACAATGTGGGCAAAGAGTATGATGAGAATCTTACCTTGAAAGAGTATAGGGCATTCTTAAAAAGGGTGTGGAGTGAAGTTAAAAGGGTTCTTGTCCCCGGTGGGAGGGCGTGCATAAATATTGCAAATCTTGGAAGAAAACCGTATATTCCGATCCACGCTTTTATTATAGAGGATATGGTTGACTTAGGATTTTTAATGAGAGGTGAAATCATCTGGAATAAAGCATCCAGCGGAAGTCCTTCAACTGCCTGGGGTAGCTGGCTTTCTGCCAAAAATCCGACATTGAGAGATATTCATGAATACATCTTGGTTTTTTCTAAGGGCATGTTTTCAAGGAAATATCTTCCTAACAGAAGGAGCACTATTTCTAAGGAGGAATTTCTTGAATTTACCAAAAGTGTATGGACATTTGCGGCAGAACCAGCAACAAAAGTGGGGCATCCTGCTCCTTTTCCAGTGGAGTTGCCTTATCGATTGATCCAGCTTTATACCTTCGAAGGAGAAGTTGTTTTAGACCCGTTTATCGGAAGCGGGCAATCCGCTATCGCAGCGATAAAAACCAGACGCCATTATGTTGGATACGACATAAATGATGAATATGTAAAATTAGCAGAAAAAAGAATTAAGGAGTTCTTTTTGTCTTTCAATGCACCCAAGTTGTTTGAATTTGAGAACAAGAGTCATAAGAATGGCGAGACGGCGCATAACACAGCCTAAACGGTTGGTACCAACAGTATTCACCTGAGGTTCGAGCTCAGCGGGACTTCTTTTATGCCGAAACCGTTAATCTGCAGTCTGTTGGTTCTATGCATGTTGGGACTTCGGTATGAAGGATACCTACTTTCGTTTGCCAACTTTTCTTTGGTAGGCAAAGAAAAGTTGTAGGGTAAAAACACCCCACAGTCAGGGGGATGAAGATGGGTCGTTCGAGGGCCCCCTTCTAACCCCATTTTCGGTTTTGCATGATGGGGCTCTCATTTTGCAGAATTCCTTCGGAATTATGATTTTGGCAGTTGGAACTAATGGATGGGAATACCTCAACCACCCCTTTGGAACTAATGCATTCCTGAAGTTCCTTGAATCAGAAGATAGAGAACATATCAAGGCAACAGTCAAGCATCCACAGTCAAATGGTAAGGTTGAGAAACTTGGAGATACTAGCTATAATCTAAAACAGATTCTCGGGGGCTGGGACTCCGCTGTTGAATCACTCGTCCTTGAACATGCTCCAGAATATGTCTTAAATAGGAGGTGAAATATGGGCTATTCAAATCCACGAGAGAAACTTAATTCGAGCGGGGTATCACAATATGACAAAAATAATAAGATATAAGGCTTCAGAAGTAATGAGGTGGATGCATGCCACCCAAAGATTATTATAAGATATTAGGAGTTCCAAGAGGTGCATCAAAGGCAGAGATCAAGCGAGCGTTCAGAAGGCTTGCCAAGCAATATCATCCTGATCTCCAGAAGGGAAATAAAAAAGCGGCAGAGGAGAAGTTTAAGGAGATCTCCGAGGCATACGAAGTGCTTATGGACGATGAGAAACGGAAGAGGTATGACGCCATGGGTGATGTTGAACCGGGTGATCTATTTGGCAAGGAGGGGTTTACCTGGAGAGATTTCACCCGTGCATCAGATCTCGAGGATATCCTCGGGGAGGATCTGTTTGCCAGGTTTTTTGGTGAAGGGTTCA
>Ga0272448_1005541_pt1 | contig 13926 bp, 14 predicted proteins | sample YNPCB0191_FD_202220 | JGI IMG/M metagenome (GOLD analysis project Ga0272448, IMG submission 202220) | Hot spring sediment microbial communities from Yellowstone National Park, WY, United States - YNP-CB-019-1 | ecosystem: Environmental > Aquatic > Thermal springs > Hot (42-90C) > Sediment...
TAACTATCTCAATTCACATCTCAAAGATTTTAAACTTTCCCTTGATATTGATATTTGTCCTATAGGACCACAATATATAACACATGATGATTTTTGTGCTAATTGGACTTTATTGTTATTATATTTAAAAGTTAACTCTGATAATGATATTAATAGTATTATTAACAATTTAATATCATTGGGGACTTCCAAATTAAATCAAATTATGTCTAATTGGACTTGTTATTTGTGGCAATTAGTTAATGATTTACAGTTAGAGCAAATTAATTTTTATTTATCCCAACTTCAATTTAAAATGAAATCCGATCAATTTAATAAATTAGAGACATTCATAGTTAATATGTTAGTTAAACATAATATCAATATTATAATTAATACTCTTAAATATGAAATAGCACGTTCTTAATGAAATATTTACGATTTAGAGATTTCTATTCATCTCTAAAAGTTATTGTTATCGAAAGAGATGATATTAATTTAATTATGATTATTATATAATAAAGTACAAATAATTTAATAGATACTATTATCTATGATGTGATCTGTGGTACTTCTTGTTCCCAGATGAATAGAGAATAAACCATAAATTATTACGACCATTTGGTCGATGTTGATTGCTAGATGGATATAATGTTCTCCACACCTCATAGTGACTAGGGGAATAAGGATTTCTATTATTATTATCAACCGGTTGATAATGTGGTTTCGGACCATATGGCAATGAATTACAACCGGTCATCAGAGAGGCCAGTTCATAAAATTTTTTTATATACAACCATTTAATTCGATTTCCATTATTGTTTGATAGATCTAACTTTTGTATAGCATCTGTTATCTTTTTATCATAATTCTTACAATTGGTAATTTGTTTCCGTAAATCATCATCAAATCTATCATATCTCTTATTGTGAGCTTCACGATATTGACTCAGTTCTGCCATCTTTTTGTTATGAGCATAATATTCCTCTTGATAATTGGTCATTTAAAAATTATTTAATAATATTATTAAATATTCAATTATCAAGAAGGAGTTATGAAATATACAATACCCCCTTTATTTTAAGTAATACTATTAATAAATCCATCACTACAACATAAACTTAATACTCTTAAATATGATCTATAACTTTTAATTAGTCATTAATAACTGACAAAAGTTATTATGTAATTATTAACGACTTTATCAATAGCAATGTACGAATGATTATTAATGATATTTTGAATAATTAACTAATATAAACAATTGATCATCATTAAATTATTAATAACTATTAGTTATTAAGGTAAATTGTGATCCCAATAGTTTGGTATAAGATAGGTTAATGATTATTACACTCTTAATTAATATTCTGGTAATTGCACTTTAAAAAATTAACATTGATAAATATTAGGATTCATAGAATGATAATTAAGAATATTCTTAGGAACTAATATTGACATAATAATGTGGTAATAGTTATCATCTTAATAATTATAATGATAACTAATTATTTAACAGTTAGTTCCATATCAAAATATATATAATATTAATAATCTGTAACTATAATGAATATATTATTAATAATCTGTAACTATAATGAATATATTATTAATAATCTGTAACTATAATGAATATATTATTAATAACCTGTAACTATAATGAATATATTATTACAAAATTAATAACAATTATAATCATTTAAATAACCTTTACCATAATATTTTACAATTAACAATGAATAATAACTAATGATATTGAGAGTTATTAGATAATTTAATATATTAAAGAAACAAAATAAAATAGTTAAGATGAAGAAATTTTTATGTTATGGTGACAGTTTAGCTTATAACATTAGAATAAATGATATATCGCATTATGAGAGTTTTATGGTAAAACAGTTGAATCAATGATAGTAGATGAAATGAACGGTCTAGGAATTTCATTTTATCTAGAAGAGGATAATTATGATTATATTATAATTATTGCTGGTTACAATGATTTAGCTAGTGGTAAAATGGTAGATGAAGTAATAAATAACTTATTAGAATTACATAAAATATGTAGAAATCATAATGTAAAATCTATGGTTGTGAATTTACCACTAGCTAAGGAATTTAATAAAGTTTATAAACAAAAATGTAAAGAAAATAATATTATACATATAAAATTACCATCTAATATATACCAATATCTGGATGATGATCACATCCATTTCAATAAAAAAGGTATCAAAAAATTAATATCTTTGATAAATCGAGGAAGTCTCGAAGTGGAACCCTCATAGAGATAAATAGAATGTGATAATCTACATTAGGAGGAAAGTTGCATCTGATGTGAGATAGATAAAGAAGGTTACGGATAATCAATAAGAAAATGGAAAATTGTCTGTTACAGTTAATAAAATATGATCTATATGATGTTCGTTAGCTAGGCGAATCCATTTATGTGGATATAAATATCCATCCCAAATAATAAAGACATAATCTCCATCTTTAAATAGTTGATTAATAATTTTTTTATTATTAATATTGGATGGTATTTCCCATAATATATATTTCTTATAATAATAAATATCAATACCAATAGTAGAGGTATTAATTTTAGGGGATTGCGATAATTTAGATAAGAATTGAGTTTTACCTACACCAATATCACCGATCACAAGTATTTTTAAATATTTAGAGGATAACATTTAATTTAATATTTTAAGAATATTACAATTTAATATTTATAGGAATATTATAGTTAACTTGTCCTCAAATTATGATAACATATGAATGATTATATTTAAAGATGGGAATAATAATAATAATTGATTATTATTATTACAGTGATATTGAAAGAATATTACTATTAATATTAAAAGAAGAGGAATATCATCATTATCAATGATGATATTGACGATGTTAAAAGAAGAGGAATATCATCATTATCAATGATGATATTGACGATGTTAAAAGAAGGATGAATATAATGATGATGATATGAAAAAAAGAGGAATTAAATCATTAATATTAAAAGAAGAGGAATTAAATCATTAATATTAAAAGAAGAGGAATATCATCATTATCAATGATAATGATATTGACGATGTTAAAAGAAGGATGAATATAATCATTATCAATGATAATGATATTGACGATGTTAAAAGAAGGATGAATATAATGATGATGATATTAAAAAAAGAGAGATCATAATCATTATTAATGATATTAAAAAAAGAGAGATCATAATCATTATTAATGATATTGATGATGATATTAAAAAAAGAGAGATCATAATCATAATCATTAATAATGATAATGATATTAAAAGAAGAGGAATATAATCATAATTATTAATATTGATAATGATGACGATATTAAAAGAAGAGGAATATAATCATAATCATTAATATTGATAATGATTACGATGATTGTAATAAAGGGGGGGGGAATATAATCATAATCATTAATGTTGATAATGATAATGATGACGATAATAAAAGAAGAGGAATATAATCATAATCATTAATATTGATAATGATAATGATGACGATATTAATATCCAGAATAATTGATACTAATAATGATTATGCTCAAATTAAAGAACATATAAACGATAATTTAAAGTTGACATAATATGATAAATACAGTCTTTAATTTGATCAGTAGAATAAGAATTGTTAATAACATTAGAATAATTTTCAATAGGTTGAATTTTAAATTCTTCAAGCGCAGCTGCCAAAGCTAAACACGAAATACCCAATAATAATGAATGATAAGGTGAGCAATAAATATGAGATAAATAACGGGATAATAAAGATAAAGTTAATTGTAGAGTAAGATCCTTGTAATTAAAATAAGAATTAATTTGGGATAACCAATCAGTAGGAAATGGTAGATTAAGATTAATATCAGAAGAAGGAGGAGAGAAAGTGAAAATAGTTCGATAATAAAAATTAGAAAAATAAGGATGATTTAAAGCTTGTTTAGCGGTAATTCTATCAATAGGATTTAAGAGGAGCATTTTATGAAGTAAATCATCTAATAAAGGATTGGAAGGTATTAAGGGACGAGTAGTAATGGAGAGATGAAGATTTTTGATACTAACATCATCGGCACTATCAAAGAGAATTTGACCAGTAGATAATTCATATAATACACAAGCACAAGACCAAATATCTATTTTAGAAGAATAAGAGACTGGATCAGTAAATAATTCAGGTGGACGATAAAGTAAAGTACAAACTTCATTAGACATAAATTTATTGGTAAGTCTAGATAACCCAAAATCAGCTAAATATAAACGTTTGGTATCTGGATCAATAAGAATATTACTAGGTTTAATATCCCTATGAATGATACCTCTATGTTCACAAGCATAAATAGCATGAAGTAATTGCCAGGAATAATTAGAGATATCAAAATCTGATAATTGATGAGATTGAAGTAATTGATTAAGTGTAAAAGGTATATAATCCATAATCATAATCCAGGTACGATCACAAATATAAACATTATGTAATTTAATTATATTTGGATGATAAATTCTGGATAAAATATCGACTTCTCTCAAGGCTTCTATAAAAAGATCGTCATCATCTGATACTTGTTGTTTAAGAGCATAGATTTTACCATTACAGTTAACCTTATAGACAGTACCATAAATACCTTGACCTAAAACATCTAATACAGCAAGATCATTCATAAGATTTAAAAAAAATTTTTTATTTTAAAAAGAATCAATTTTAAAATAAATTTTTTATTTTAAAAAGAATCAATTTTAAAATAAATTTTAAGATTCCATGATAATTCTATTAACAATATAACCTAAGATAATAACATAAAATGCACCAACGAATAAAGCACTAAAAGAAACAAAAAGTTTACCTACGGTATTAGAGGGACTACTAACAGGACCTAGACCACTTATTAGTAGTGAAGCATTATAAAAAGAATCAAGCCAGTTAAGATAAGTTAAATAACGGTAGCCAAAAATAAACAAAATTAACGGAATTGTTATAAAAATGATTGCCAAAAAAATATCTTTCCAAATTCTATTAAATTTAGTATTTGAGTTGGCCATTTTGAGTTCACCATTTAAATATTTTAAAGAAATTTGAATTAATTATTTTAATTTAGTGATAGATACCAAATGGACTCAAGCGATTTAGCGAATAATTTTAATGACTTTCTAGCTAATTCAGTCTTATATCCAATTAGTAAATGGATGAATAATACCTATTCATTAAATATTACAGTTGCTGATTTAATGTCTGTATTAAGTACTAATAAACAATATAGTAAACCAATGTATAATGGCCGTGCTAATTATAAAGCAAGACAAAATTTTAAACAATACAAAAAATATAATGATCAAAATCCACCTGTGAGTCAATTTTTTAAAATTGATCCTGATAAGAAATATTATAAACATCCTAATACACAATATCCTAAAGTTGAATTACCAGAGCAAATTCCACAAATTAGAGAAATTTATAAAGCTGAATCTGAATCTTCACTACAAGATCGAAAACTACCAAATAAAATTAAATCTAATAAACATTATCAATTACCATCTGTTAAACCTCCAATGGATGAACCCAATATAGTCAATTTACCACCATTTAAAGATTTACCAGATATAAAAAATTTTAATGATATCATAATTCCAAATATTAATGATAATATTTTACCTCATGTTAAAATCTTACCTCCTCTTAAAGAGTTGAGACAGGCGGAAAAAAATACAGATGACCCCAATACATTGAAAACCGATTTGATTTAAAATATTGAATTCAAAACTTTTTCTTTGATTGATTTTTAAAATGCTTACACAATTAGCTCGATCCAATACTGATATCCAATCTTATTATTATAATAATCGTCAAATTCAAATACCTAAACCTGTTCTGGGTTCCCTCTTAACTAAAATAAATCTAAAAACTAGCGAAACTTCCTCTTATGTTGTTATTAAAATTTTCACTAAAAAAAAAGGTATTAATAAAGATATTATTCATTTAATCTTCCTTGAAAAAGTAGTCGAAATTACGTCAACTCATGTTACATATCAATCTTCTAGCTTTCCTATGATACTTAAATTAACTAATCATGGTGAATGGTGTTCAAGTAAAATGAAACATGAATTTAAGTATCTCTGGGATTTTTATGTCCCAAATTCATTATAACAGATAATTGTTTAACAAATGTCTGTTTCTTATAAATATCAAATTAATTATGAGATTGACATTTCAGACCATCTATTTGACATGAAAGACAAAAGGGATTAAATTTATTACAGGGTTTATATTGTGTTGAATATATATTCAAGGACGTTTTTTTCCAGATAACACAATTATCACATCCTATACCATTATTGAAACAATTAACACATTCAATATTTCGATTTAATCCATATCTTTCAATTTGTTTTGATATTAATGTTATTTGTTGATAACAATTAAACGGATGTTTTCTATTTATTTCCGAAAATATATCATCGTTGTTTCTATTATTATGATCATCTTTAACCTGTAATAATATATTATGTTTGAATGAATATAATCTGTCTCTTGATAACTTATAAAATAAGGTACAGGTAGTAACAATTCTTGCTAAACTTAATATATCTAATTTCAGTAATATCATCCTCATTATCTCAGGTATATTAATAATTAAGTTTATATTATTAATGGTAGATAACAATGGTTCCTGTAGATAATTAAAATATTTATAATCTCTTTCCTTGTTGTATCTTTTCTTCAGATGTTTTGGATTACGTCTAATTAATTTGGACATAGTTAGAAACTACTATAACTAAATAACTAAAAATTAATTTTTATATCACTGATAATAATTATTAATTTTCTATCCTAAAAGATGAAAGTAACTATCTTTTGTATATTCATTATAATGGAATCTTAATTTTTAAGCTACCAATATCTAATTTATTGAATCCTCTTATACAGGTAATATATACCTGGATAACTTTTGTCTAAATTTAACACATTTTACGTTATTAATATCACTGCCATTATAATTATTATCAAAGAAAAATAATATTGAGCAATAAGAGAACATTTTATAATCAAGTGTTAATTATAAATGGTGAGTAATTATTATTAAAAGAAGCTGTTTATTTAATCTTAATTAATAACATCCTGATGATAAACTATTCAGATTAATATGTATCTTAATAAATAACATCCTGATGATAAACTATTCAGATTAATATGTATCTTAATAATAAATTATTCAAATTAATACTTATCATTGATAAAAATCTTTTAACGATTATTAATTATCTTACATATTAATTAATAATTATCATTATGATATCTCTCTATATTTTATTTTATATAATAAGATAGTTAATATAAAAAATTATCATTAATTAAATTAACTATTTAGATGATAAAAAAGAAATTAGTTAGAGATGATTATTATTATCTAAATCATAAAATGGTTGTTAATTATTATCTCTAATAATTAATAACTATAAATACTATTAGTTAATGATTATTGTTAATAACCATTAATAGCATTAGGTAATGATTATTAAACGACTAATGTTATCTTGTTATTATTAAGGATAATTGATATAATTCATTAAAATATCGTCACTAAAAAATATTATTATCATTATAATGAAGAGTTAATAATTACCTTGATCATTCTCAAAGATGATTATTATTAAAATATCATCAAGAAATAATGGATTATCAAGAGATTATCACGATATTATCTTTCGATGATAGATTATCGAGGGAATATTAAGTGATCATCAAAAGATGATAAATTATCAGGTATTATCGAGAGATTATCAATCTAACATTAAGAGGGCATCAAGATAATTATCAAGGATTATCTTGAAATGATAGATTACTAAAATGATAAATTAACAAGAGATTATTAAATTATCAAGAGATGATAAATTAACAAGAGATTATTAAATTATCAAGAGATGATAAATTAACAAGAGATTATCAATTTATCAAGAGATGATAAATTATAAAGATGATTATCAAATTATCAAGAGATGATAAATTATAGAGATGATTATCAAGTAGTGATACAATATCAGGTTCATCAAGAATCATTAAGAGATGATGACTTATCAAGGGATAATCAAGAGGTCATCAAGATGATTATTAAAGATCATCAAGAAATGATAATTTATCGAGATGATAAATTATCAAAGGATTATATTAAGATGCTAAATTATTAAAGGCTCATCTTAAGATGATCAATTACCAAGATGATTATCAAAGGATCATCTTGAAATGATAGATTATCTAAAGATTATTTTGAGATAATGGAATACCAAAAGATTATTTTGAGATAATGGAATACCAAAAGATTATTTTGAGATAATGGAATACCAAAAGATTATTTTGAGATAATGGAATACCAAAAGATCGTCTTAAGATGATAGATTACCAAGAGGTCATCAAGATAAAAAATTATCACGAAATCATCAAAATGATAAATTATCAAGATAAGAATCACCTTGAGATAATAGATTATTAATAGGTCATCAAGAGATAATCAAAGTATCATTTTGAGCTGATATATTATACTATCAAGATGATTCTTAATAATCATCTTGTGATGATATATTATCGATAATTGTTTTGAGATGCTAGACTATTAAGAAATAATAGATTATCAAGATGATTAACAAAAGCTCATCTTGATATAATAGACTATCAAGAAATGATAGATCATCTTGTGATGATAAATTATTAAGAGAATATGAAGATGATTATCAAAGGACCCTGTTTAGAAGATCGGTGGCCAAGAGATGATAGATTATCAGAACACTTATCAAGAGATGATAAATTAATAAGAAATGATAGATTATTTTGAATATGATTAATAATTTCCTTGAATATAAAGAGTAAATGATTAATCAAAATTTTTATCAAATATAATTAATAATTATTCTTTCTTGATAGATAATATTTTATAAATTATATCTAGATAATTTATATATTAATGGGAATGATTTAGCTTCAAAATAATATTAATTAAAATGATTATTGAAGGATGATCATTTTAAAGGAAGATAATAAATAATTATTAAAATAAGCAAGATGCATATTATCAAATAATAATTATTATCAAATAATAATTATTATTCGATGATCATTAATAGATGGTTATTTAAATATTATTAATAGTTGTAATCTTATTTATATTGATAAATAAGATGAATAGTAGTTTCATGATAATTAATCCATATTATAAAGAAATGATCTAGTCGATTAATAATTAGTTTAATTATTAATCAGATTATTTATCAATAGCTGATGAATAATAATTGAGATAAGATTTATTAATCAATAATACTATTAAGAAATTATTATTATAACTAGGATGCTTAATGAGAGATAATCAAGGAATATCTTTTGTTAAGATATAGTTTAACAAAAAATATTATAAATTCGTCATCAAATTAATAATCCATAATTGATTTAATAATCATAAAAATATTGATCTTTAAATGCAGTCAATTTCCGAAATTATTTGTGGTGATTGTTTTGAGTTATTAGATTATTTAGAGCCTCAATCTGTACAATTAATATTAACATCACCACCTTACAATATTGGAAAAGAATATGAAAAGAAAGAAACTATTGATAGTTATTTAGATAAAATGAAAGCCATTATCAAAAAAATGGTTTCAAAATTAAAATCTGGTGGTAGTATCTGTTGGTAAGTGGGTAATTTTATAGATGATGGTGAAATTATACCTCTAGATACCTTATTTTATCCTATCTTCAAAGCTGAAGGATTAACATTACGCAATAGAATAATTTGGCATTATGGACATGGATCACATTGTACTAAGAGATTATCACCTAGATATGAAACTATTTTATGGTTTACTAAAGGTGATAATTATGTATTTAATCTAGATAATATTAGAATTCCATCTAAATATCCTAATAAAAAACATTATAAAGGTCCAAAGAAAGGTGAAATATCAAGTAATCCAATGGGTAAAAATCCGTCCGATGTTTGGGAGGTATTAAATCATGATTTTGAAAGTTGTATTTGGGAAATACCTAATGTTAAGTCATCACATTGTGAAAAAACTACACATCCCTGTCAATTTCCAATTGAATTAGCAGAAAGATGTATTTTAGCTTTTACCAATCAAGGAGATTTAGTTTTAGATCCTTTTTGTGGTTCTGGTTCGACTATTTTAGCAGCCGAAAAGAATCAAAGATTATCTATTGGTATGGATATTATGTCTACCTATTGTGAATTAGCTATTAACAGGTTAACTCAATTACGTCAAGGAACATTAAAAACAAGACAATTGGGAAAACCGATTCAATTATATTAAATAATTACCTCTAATATTACTTTCAGACGAACAATCATTATTAAATAAAGACATTTATTAGTAATGATTAACATAGATACATTATCAATATTATTCATAATCTGATAAGTCATCGTATATAGATTTAAGTTGATAATCAATATAAATCTTTACAATTTCAAAGTAACATGATCAAAAAATAATAATTATTGTTATAAGACATTTAACCAACAATAATTATTGTTATAAGACATTTAACCAACAATAATTATTGTTATAAGACATTTAACCAACAATAATTATTGTTATAAGACATTTAACCAACAATAATTATTGTTATAAGACATTTAACCAACAATAATATTAAATGACAAAGGCAATTTAATCAGCTATTTGTTCAAAATATTCAACAATTTAGTAAATTGAAAGGATGTAAGTCACAATGATCACCATATGCTTGACAATTAAGACAAAAAGGATTAAATGATGGGTTGTTAGTAAACTCATTACGGAGACAATTTAAACAACCAGTTCCTTCTTTAACACATTTGATACATTCAATAGCAACTTTATATTTTAAAAGTTTACGTATTATAGATGCCGTCGATTGATAACAACACTTCTTAAAACAACAGGGGATTATATGTTTGTTAAAAGAACCCAATCGGGATTTTGATAACAAATAAAATGATTTACAAGTGGTTGCTATTTGTGCTATATTTAATATATCTAAATATGATAACACTAGTTCGAGAATTTCCGGAATATTAATGATATTCAACAATAAATGGTTAATAGGTATTAAAATATCATTTTCATGATATTTATTTTTAATGTCCCTTTCTATGTTATATCTCTTCTTTAAGTGTTTAGGAGTATGTCTATTGAAAGTTGACATAGTTAAATATAAATTAAACTAAAGAACAAAAAAATCAATTTTAACATCAATTAAATAATTGATTTTAATTGACGGTGATTAGTTTATTTTAAAAGATGTTGGCACTTGTTAATGATATATTTTTACCACTATTCATTTCATTATTCATTTATCTATGGAATCCGATTTCATTAAATACTAGTATATTACAGATATTAAGTTATAGTAATTTAGCATTAATTAATATCATTGGGTTGATATATTATTTAGGTTCATGGGACCAACATAAAACTAAATATTTTAAATTATCAATAATTAATTATCTTTTATTGACAATTCTTATTTATGTATATCTTAATTATTATCAACCTAATGTAAATTGTCCAATATTTACTAGATATCTAATTGAATTAACTACTCTTTATATTTGTCAAGAATTCTATTTTTATTTGTGTCATCGAATTCTTCATCATCGATTATTATTTAAATGGATACATTATCTTCATCATCAAACTTATGCCGATTCCTATCTAACTGCTTTTTATATGCATCCATTGGAATTATTAATTCTAATTTTTCCTGGTACCATTATCGGTAGTCTGTTTTTATCTATTTCATTATTATCTTTTCTTGTCTGGTTAATAATGGGATCTTTTTATATTTTATGGTCACATACTAATATTACCTATTATTTACTACCATCTACTAATTACCATTTGATTCATCATAAATATATTAAATATAATTTATCAAGTTATCCTTTAGATTATTTATTTGGAACTCATTATGTTAGTTAATATAATTTAAGTATTCAGATTTAATGTAATCTGAATAATTAATCTTTATTATTATAATGGTAATATTTTTATTAACATATCAATTAACTATCATTTGATTCTTATTAAAATATCGACTAATTATGATCATAATGATTAACTATTTTAATTATTTTTAAAATATATATTAATTAATGTCATTATCATTATCGTTAACTAACATCAAGGTTGATAGTTATTAATTATCTATAACTATTGTGTTAAGTATTATTGATCTTCCATTAATTTTTATTAAGTAGTTATTATTGACTGAAAAGGTCATCTTAATAACATTTATTGATAAATGTCAATAAGTTAGATAATTATTTTAACAAGATGTACATTTATTAATCATTTTGACAACTGTCAATAAGTTAGATCTTTATTAATTATCTTGATAACTATTAATAAGTTAGATATTTAATGTTATCAAGTTAGATATTTATTGTTATTGGGATAATTAAAAAATTTCTATAATTATTAACAATAATAATAAATAATCACATAGTAATCTTAATATAATATCCTGTTAACAATTACTAATATTAATCATTATCGATAGTATCTTGGTTATTTTATGATTTATAAACAACATACATTAATCCATTATCATTACATTTACAATAAATAATCCAAATTATTCTAAATGATATCTTAAGTAATCACTTAATAAAGATTTTAATTACAATTAATACACACGACTTAATACTCATAATGTATCTCACTTACTTATATGTTGGGTTTTAAATAATTATATTAAGTTACAATTATCTTGATTGTTGGTTAGTCCTTAATAATTATTAATCACCTATAATTATCTTAATTGTTTCCTTCTTTCTACTAACAAAGGGATATGAGTAGTGTTCTAACACTATTCATATGGAAGCGTCAGATGCTCCAAGAAACCAAAACCCTTGTGAGGGAAGAGCGATAGAGGGAGATCAACAGAATGGACAATGGCATGGGCATTGAAGCCAACGTCATTATGAAGATAACCGCTCCTAGGTTCTCCCTTAGGAAGACAACAGAACCTAATAATTATCTTGATTATTCCCTTCGGGGCTTCTGAGTTCTTCCTCTGTCTCCGTCTGTTTAACCTACGGCCAAACACATGAACCCCGAAGGGAATTAAAGTCTTTTATCCCGTGAATAAAAGACTTTAAATTAAGAGAGAGCAATCATATATAATTATCTTAATTGCCAACAAGTCACCAATAATTATTAACAACTTATTGATAATAAAGTACATCTCTATGAAGCTATTCATATTAATAATTAAGTACATTATTGTACAATTAAATATCTTTAAGATAATCATCAACTAATTATCTTGTTGATTATTAGTTTCATCATTAATTATCTTGATTAATAATGACATCGTAATTACCTCTTAATAATTACATCTTGATATTTTATCATCTCTTATTAATTGTCTCTTAATAATACATCTTGATATTTTATCATCTCTTATTAATTACATCTTGATATTTTATCACCTAATTATCTTGCTTATAAATACCTCTTAATAATCAAGATAATTATTATCACATATTAATTACTGCTTAATTATTATGGTTGATTATTAATTAAGATCATTATTAAGTGATGATTAATCGAGATGATCGTTAAGTGGTTATTAATAATCAATATGTTTATAAAGGAACTATTAACCATAGAAGATGATTAAGATATTATTAATTATCAAAATATGACTAATAATAAACTTGATAATTAAGATATATTTATTAATTAGCTTAATTATATGGGGAAGATTATTAATAATATTGATTGGTTATCAATATTATTAATAAGAAATTATTATCAAGGGGTGATTACTATTATTTGATTAATAATCAAATAATTAATATAATTTTTAAGATCTGATTATTATGAGATGGGCAATCAATTTGATTAAAAAGATATTAATAATTAAGAAGATT
>Ga0272448_1005542_pt1 | contig 13925 bp, 3 predicted proteins | sample YNPCB0191_FD_202220 | JGI IMG/M metagenome (GOLD analysis project Ga0272448, IMG submission 202220) | Hot spring sediment microbial communities from Yellowstone National Park, WY, United States - YNP-CB-019-1 | ecosystem: Environmental > Aquatic > Thermal springs > Hot (42-90C) > Sediment...
CATAGCTGCGAAACGTCTCCGCACTCACCTGGCCACAGCTGAACTGAAGCGCTTCGGCGATGCCGTAGAAGATGGTGTACAGGTTGCGTCCCAGAATAAAAGCGGCTCCGAGCACCACCATGGCGATAAGTGCGATCAGAAGCGCATATTCCACCAAACCCTGTCCGCGTCCTTCGCCCATCAATAGTTCCATTCCGATCGCAAACGGGTATCACACACTGCCATCGTCGGCATATTCATTGCACAGTATCAGGGGTTTCCCTTGCCATCCCGTCTGTGTTGCTACAGCACCCGAACTCAGCTTCGGCCGAATACATATATGTCAAGCACATCCTACCAGGATTTGAGATTTTCCTCAAATCGGCAAAGGTCCTGCCATAGAGCAGAACTTGCCCTTGAATGGGCGGAGGAATTTCCTTGACAAAATTGATGAAGAGCGCTAGTATTTAGCGCGCATCACCACCCCAGGCACGCCCATGCATCACAGATTGCGCGCGATCGCAACCGCAGTGGTCTTGGCATCGCTGGCGCTGGTTGCCCTGTTCTGGTTGATGGGACAGCTGGCAACTCCGCCGACGTCTTCATCTGCCACGGCGGTGGCCACACCTTCATCTATAACCCAACCGTTGCAGATGAGCGCATTTCCTACGAGAACCCCTCCGACCATCTCACCCGATCTCCCCATCACGCAAGGCGTGGTATCCCCAGATCCCAGCCTGACCCCGGTTGGCACTGCGGTAGCGCGCGTATATGATGCGATCATCACCCAGGATGAATGGCGCATAACCACACTGCTGGACAGCGTGATGAGCCGGCTGACCCAGCAACCGATGCCGTCCGCCGAGGAGACCCTGCAACGACTGATCAACGAACAGCTGCTCCTGCACGCAGCCCAGCTGGACCATGTATCCCTGCCCCTCTCCGAATCAGAGGCACGCATCCGGCAGATCCAACAGGCCTACGGTATCAGCGACCAACAGCTGGATGGAGTACTGGCATTCGATGGTCTGCGACGAACGGACTTGGTGCGCCGGACAGCACGGCTGATCCTGGTTGAGCGCGCGATCGAGATCCTGCGCACCCGTCATGGCGATCTTGACAGCTGGTTGGCACAGGCGCGGGCGGACAGCTCCATCGTGGTGTACCCGGGGGTCAGTGCGCCCCCAACCGGAGAGACCCCATCCGCCACGCCATTCTCTATGGACACTCCCATCGCCTCGGTGCAGGTCTCCGACGCTACCGGTACACCTATGGAACGTCATCCGACGACGCACGATGACACACCCTCGACGGATGAATCATTACCGCTTGCACCTGATTTCACCCTTCTCAGCGCGCAAGGGACACCGATAACTCTGAGCCAATATCGCCACCGTTCGTCGGTGGTGTTGGTTTTCTACCGGGGTCAGACCTGAGGGCCCTGTCGGCAGCAGATCGTGGATCTGCAGGCAAATTATGAGCGCTTCCGGGAGCGTGGAGCGGAGATATTGGCACTGGCGGTACAAGATGTCGCACGCGCCAAGAGGATGCAGGATATCACCGCAGCCGCTTTTCCCATCCTGGCCGATCCAGACCATACCGTCGCCACCCAGTATGGGGTGTTTGATCGTTTAAAGGATGGAGTCGCGGCGCCTTCTGTGTTTATCATCGACTCGAACGGCCATATCGTCTGGTCTTACATCGGACGCGATCCCTTTGATCGGCCGGCAGTGGACGAGATCATCGCACACCTTCCGGAGAGATGACCGAGGCGAAGATTTTGTGAAATAGCATCTCTCACCGATGTGATGATGGATGGAGGGAAGCATGGTGTCTTTGCGCACGCTGCATTCATTGCTCGTTATCATTTGCCTCTTGAGCAGTTTGCTGCCGCTGCCCGGCACAATAGGGGGCGTGCAGGAAGCACTAGCAAGCCGGGGAGAAGCCTCCTCTTATGAAACAAGTCCGGCGCCGGCTGTGGCAGGACATCACTCTGACATCTCCGCTGCTGCTACCCTGCCGGCCTGGTATCGTGTGGCGGCACAGCGCATCGCGGCACTTCAATCGCTGAGAGACAACCCAACACAACGCGGATCAATCGCCGCGGTGGCTCAATCTGCTCCATCGGCACACTCCCTGCTCCCCGCCTGGTACCGCACGGGTGGGTGGCGCTTTGCCTCCATGCATGTAGATGGCGCGCGGCGTGCCATACCACCCGCGCATGCCACCTTGCCGGCGTGGTACCGCACATCCGTCGCAGCAGGGAACGCGGCAATGCCGCCCCTCACCATCCAGCCCGCCCAGGTGAGCGTCACCGGCCCTGCGCAGATCGAGCCATGTCAGCAGGTCACCTACATCATTACGGTAACCAACGAGGCCATCACGGCGACCAACGTGGTGGTGACGAGTAGTATGCCTGCCGGTTTCGAACCGCGTGACTACAGGCATATCATCGCCGAGCTCGCGCCTAACGAGACCCGCGTTTTTGAGGATCGCTTCACCGCTGGGTGCGATGCGGTCTCCGGCCAACACAGCGTGACCATCAGCCAGGATAACCGCGAGCCGTTCACGGTCTACACCGATTTCATGGTCAATCCAGGTGCCATCACACTGCGCATTTTGCCCAATGTCATTCCTGCGCGCATCGGCGATGTGGTCACGTGGACGGTCATGGTTCAAAACACGGGTTACGGCACCGTCTCGAATGTGCACGTCACCGACGTGCTCTCAAGCGGCTTAGAATTTGTGGAGGGTTACACCGAGGCCACATCCATCACCATTCCGGTGGGAGCGGTGGTGACCTTCCCGCTGGTGGCACGCGTGGTGGGCTGCTCCGGCCTCGAGCACGAGGCAACCGCCACTTGGGGCTGCGGTGGTACGCCCTGCCAGACCGAGACGGCCAAAGCCAGCGTTGACTTGCTGACCGATGAACCCTTGCTCGAGTTCAATCCCCCCGAGCTGGAGATAGACTACTGCACCAATCTCGGCCATTTCGAGATGCCGGTACGCAACATCGGAAGCGGGGCTGCTTATACACCTTTCATCGGCGTTGATCTGAGTCCGCTGGTGATCACCCCCACGAGCAACGTCATTTATGTCACAGGCCGGCAGCCCGGATTCATCCTCACCGATACTCTGCCAGCCGGCGCGGTGTTCACGTTGTCGTTTGATGCCAGCCTTCCTCAGGCGTGTAGCGGCAGCGATGGTGGCACGCTCGTGTATCGTCCTCAATACTATGATGCCTGCGGTAACCTCTTCGAGCCACCGATCCATACCGGCCGTTGGACACGTCGTGGAGAGGTGCCAGAGCTGTCGGTGAGCAAGGAGATGCCGGGCGAGATTCAACTGGGCGACATCGTCACGCCGACCATCGTGGTCAATGCCGACAACATCAGCGGCACCCTGCGTGTGACCGACACTTTGCCGCTCCGCTGGACCGTTGTGAACACCGCCGGCGGCCAGGTGATCACCGATGGCAACACGGTGTACATCGTGTGGGACAACGTGCCGACCGGCACGACCATCCTCCAACCAGTGCTGGCATCGCCCGCGCCCGGTGAAGAAGGCAGCTGCGCCTACTGTGGCAGCGCGATGACCAATCGCGTGGAAGTGCGCGCCACCGATTGTCAGAACTGTGATCTCTATGCGGAAGCCTCCGCCAGCACGTATGTGCAATGCGACATCGGCATCGCAGCTGCCAAGGAAGTGGCGCCGGCCAGCGCGGAAACCTGTTCCACGTATACGTATACGAACACATACCATTTCCGCAATGTTGCCACCACCTGGGGGCGTATGGTGCTGACCGAGACGTTAGCCAACGCCCAGCAATACGTTGAGGGCACTCTGCGGGCTTGGGTGGTGAGCGGGACAGAAACCTACCCCTTGGACGCCCAGGCGATCCTTACCGCGCCTTATCTGGTCATCACCTTCACTGACGCCACATTGCCGGTGACAGACACTACGTTGATCGTGCGCTATGACCTGCAGACCACGGCGGATTCCGCCTCCCCCTGTTCCGACCATACCTGGTATGACTGGACGATCTTCGATGCCGGTGTGGGGACGCCCGGCCCGTGTGGGGAAGACGGCATCCTGGAAGAGGGGGTGTTCGTGTCGAGCCAGGCGCCTCGCATGGCGATCCGTATGGAACGTACTCCGCCCGGCGCGGTGGTCAATCCATGTAGTGTCCACACGATAACCCTGAACCTGGAGCGCACATCGTCGGTGCCGGCGTATGATGTGCAGCTGCGTGTCCCTACGTCCACCTATGCGATCCTGGAGGTCGTCGGCTTCGGTGCTGTGGCGCCGCTCCAGGTGATTTCGGATAGCAGCGGCTATCGTTTCGACTATGGAGACTCGTTCATCAACACGACGGCGACCTCGGTGACGCTGCGCACGCAGCTGCGCTGCCAGGCTACCAGCGGGACTTTCAGCGCCACGCTGCAGTACGATGATGCATGTCATAACAACGATGTCTCCGAAGGAACATGTCAGACAGGCGGTGTGCTCGAAGACCCGATCGTGCTGCGTCCCTCGCCGATTATGTACAAGTTCCCCGAGGTCATCTACGCCGATGGAGATGTGGTCACGTGGACGCTGACAGCGGTCAATTCCGGCTCGGGCACCGCCTATGGCGTGGTGTTGACCGACGTCCTGGGCAGTGGGCTGCGCTATCTGCGCTCCGCGATGACCTCGACACAGGGGTCAGCGGCCGGCGCGTCGCCGCCGTATACCTCTTCCAACCTGGTGCGGTGGGACAATCTGGTATTTCTCCCCGGCGAGAAGTACGTCATCACTTACACCGCCGAAATCATCGGTTGTGAGGATCTGACCAACCGCTTTTCCGGCACACAGGGCTGCCTGGGAGAAGCGTGTATAAGTGGTCCACAGCGTACCTCCCGCGTGCTATTGCCACCGACGCTGCTGATCAACACCAACGTCGCCCTGACTCCCCTCGCCGACTGCACGACACGCACTATAACGGCGACGGTGCGCAATGCCGGGCTGCTCAGCGTCTACAGCGCCACCGTGACCGAAACGTTGCCTGCCGGCATGGTCTATGTCGCGGGCAGCACGCGTTACGCCATCGGATGGGGCAGCACACCGCCGGATGAAAGTGCATGGACGGTAGGCAGTGACCCGGCCGGCGCGCCCTTCGGCCCGCTGGTCTGGTCAACCGCTCAGATTACCAATTTGGCCAAGTTGGCGCCGGATGAGACGGTTTGGATCCGTTTTGATGTGCGCGCTGCCTGTTCCTTTGCAGGCGGAAACATTACCATCCAGGCGGGTTACGAGGACGTTTGCGGTGAGGCGCGCCGTTCACAGGCGAGCAGCTTTGCCATGCCGGCCGACCCGCCGCGCATCACGGCGCGCAAACAGGGGCGCAATCTGACCACCGACTCCGGCTGGGGAGATCGCGTGGACGCCGAGCCGGGCGACCAGGTGCAATGGCAATTGACGCTGGCCAATACAAGCGCCACGGCGCATGCTTATAACACCGTCGTGACCGATGTGCTGCCCGCTAATCTGACTTTCGTGGCTGCTTCTCCCACACCGGATTCTGCGAATGACGGTGTGCTGAAATGGAATCTGGGCACCTTGAGCGCCAATACGACCTTCACAGCGCTCATCACCGCGACGGTCAATGATGGCGGGTGCACGGCGCTGGACACCACCAATGCTTTCACCGCCACATGGGGTTGCGATGAGACGGATGTGGTCTGCCGCGAGCGGGTCTCGGCCGAGGCGCGCCTGCGCACCCGTCCATCCTTCGACCCGCCAGGGGTCACCACAGAGATTCCGCCAGGCAAGCTGCACCAGTGCGGTGGCGTGCTCACCATCACCCTGCGCAATGATGGACCGCCCGCGCATAACGTCGTCCTGACCGACACGCTGCCCGGCGGCTATGTTTACAGCGACACGATCACGTCCAGCACCCCGTTCTCCGGCGTCCTCAATTTGGGCGGCAGTGTGGTCTATACCTGGGAAGTCTTGCCCAGCGGCCTCACCACCGTTGCGTTCCGTGTGCGCAACAGCGCCACAGATGGGACGTGCAACACTCCTTCCGGCGACAACCGCATCGAACTGCTGTATGACGACGCGGGTAGCTGCACCGCCAGTGGTCCGTATAGCACGACGGCGGACACACCCATCACCGTGATCGGTCCGGATTTAAAAGTGAGCAAATCGCCCGCCACAATGAATGCCCAGGTGGGCCAGCGCATCACCTGGACGTTGCGCGTGACCAATACCGGCCTGGGTATCGCCTACCACCCGGTGGTGACCGATGAGGTGGATACCTCTTTCGCAGCTATCACCGCCACATCAGGTTCCGACGACAGCTCGCCCACCGTCCTCGGAAATGTGATCACGTGGAATCCGCAGCCCATTCCCGCCGCCGGAGTGTGGACGGCCCAGGTGAGCGCTGTGCCGGTCAGCAGCGGTCGCAACCGCGACGTGGTCACCGTCACCGCCGCGTGCGACACGGGCTGCCTGAGCGCATCCGCCTCCGACGAGGCGCATGTCACCCTGATGCAAGCATTCGACAAAGGACCTGCGCGCCAGAGCGCCACCATCGGCAGTCTGGTGGTCTTCACATTTACCATGACGCTGCCGGATCAGGATGCCCTCTACGCGCAGCTCACCATCACTGACACCCTGCCGTCAGGCCTGGGTTATGTCTCCTCGGTGCTGACGTATACATATGATGGCGATGCACGCGGGCCGACCGTCATTTCCCACACCCCCACACTCACGCCCGGCTATTTGGCCTCGGGCAACATTGTCTGGCGCCTGGGAGATCTCTCCGGCACGGTGCAGCTGGATGGGGTGCTCACCGCCGTGGTCCAGAACATCGCCTCCAATCAAGACGGCGTCACCCTCACCAACTGGTTGCGCGTGCGCTACCTGGATGAAGGCCGCGCGTACACCTACGATGATTCGGCGGATGTGAATGTCCAAGAGCCACACCTGATGCTGGACAAGGAAGTGCACAGCTCCACTGGCAACGTGCTCAACCTGAACGGCAACGCCACGCTCACCTATACCATCCACCTGACTAACAGCGGCAACAGCCCGGCGTATTCGATCGTGATCACGGACGCCGTTCCGGCCGGTATCAGCGTCACCGCCCTATATGGTGGCGACGATCGGAGTGCGCCACTGGCAGGGCCCGGGGTGATCACCTGGTCGGTGGGCATGTTGGACAACGTCGCTCCGAACAACGCGATGGTGGTGACCTACACGGCACGTCTGTCCGCCGCGCTGATCGGTTCGGTGCTGACCAATCACGTGGGAATACTATACCACTCGCTCACCGACACCATCCCCGGGGTGCGCCCATACACGAACACCGCCTCGGCGAGCGTGGGGGCTGCCCTGCCCACCCTGGCAAAGGCGACCGAGCCATTCACCCTACGCGTGGGCGATGTGGTGACCTATCACCTGGTGTTCACCGTGCCGGCCGGCACCGTGGGCATGGGGGGTGCCGGCTCGTTCCTGAGGGATGCGCTCCCGCCGGGCATCTGGTACATCACCGACAGCGAGCGCCTCACCTGGACACCCTCCACGGTGGCAGTTACATTCACCGAGCGGGTGAGCAATACCACCGAAAATCGCGGCTATCAGGTCATTCGCTGGTACTTTGCCCCCATCACCAGCGAGCAGGAGATCCCCACGGTGGTCACCCTGACTTTCCAGGCCCAGGCGGTGGGACGGCGAATTGATAATTTGGACCGTGTCTGGGACACGCAGACGTTTATCTATCAGCCACCGAACTACTTGGAGCTATGGCAAAATTTCAATTACATTACTTCAGCCGCAACGCTTAACCGCCTTATTCAGCCGCAGTTGGCGATTGCCAAGGAGAGTCTCCCGCTGCCCGGTTCCTTCGTCGGCGCCGGGGAGACCATCACGTATACGTTGACCATCACCAACGATGGCTATGCACCCGCCTATGACATTGTGCTCAGCGATACCCTCCCCGCCGGCCTGCATTACGTCACATCCAGCATCGGCAGCAATGCGCCACCCGACATCCGGTTCACCGATGAACCGGAAGAAAACGCCACCGGGGTGCTCACGTGGCGTGTGCGCGAACTGTGGGGACGTGACGGGAACGACGGCCAACCGGGCACGGCGCTCATCACCGTGGTGGCACGCGTCAGCGACACCATCGGGGCCAACCTGACCCTGACCAACCAGGCTGCCATCCCCTACTACGACTCGCAGCCCGATGAAGGTCCCGGCCCTTACGTCCCGACGCAGCGCACATACGCCGATGGCGCCGACGACGTATGGCACCGCACGGTGGATGGCGGCATTGCCAAAGCGGTGGTGCCACCCACGGCCACGCTGGGCAGCTTGGTGACGTACACTCTGCTCGTGCCGCAGCAGCCGATCAGCGCCACCCTCTACGACGTCCTGGTGACCGACACGTTGGACAGTCGGCTGCGCATCGAGGGAGTGAGCGTCAGCGGCGGCAGCGGCTGGAGCTATGCCTGGAGCGGACAGGTGGTGACCACATCCTTCGCCGCGATTCCCCACGATACCCAGGCGCTTATCACGATCACAGCCGTGCTCTCGGATGCATTGGGTGCGCGGGCCGGCGCTGTAATCACCGATGTAGCGACAATGTGGCATCAGGACGGCGGGCCGACGCTGAGCAACGAAACCATCTTCACCGTGACCGAGCCCGCGCTGCGCATCGCCAAGCAAAGCGATCCGCCGAGCGGCAGCCAGGTGCTTGCCGGGCAGCGGGTGACCTATACGGTGACCATTACGAATCAAAATGGAGAAACCGTCAGCCCAGCTTACGATGTAGTGATGACGGACACGTTGCCACCTGGCATGCGCCAGACCGCACCCCAGATTGTCGGGGTCGTGCTCGACAGCACACCCTTAACCCAAGGCAGTGATTATACGTTCACTTACGACTCGGACACCGGCCTCCTCACCATCGCGTTAGCTGTCACACGGAGCATCCCGCCGGGAAGTGCGCTGCGCGTTTCCTATGCGGCAACGGTGGACAGCAATGTGGTCGCCGGTTCCACCTTGATCAACAAAGCAAATGCCATCTGGAGCAGCTTGCCCGATGCAGTGCCCGGTGAGCGCGGATATGGCCCGATCAGCGCCAGCACGGTGCTCACGACCCCACTGGCCACCGGCTTGAGCAAGGTGGTTACGCCGTTGACGACAACGGTGGGCGGCCAGGTCGTCTACACCATCACCCTGCCTGACCCGATGGTGGGTGCCGTCTTACAGGATGTGGTGGTCACCGACGTAGTGGACGCGCGGCTGCGCATCGAGGAGATCAGCGCGCCAGGGGCGCAGTCCGCCGGCTATGTGGGCCAGGTGGTCACAGCCACCTATGACCAGATCCCGGCATACACCCAGCGCGTGCTGGTGATCACCGCGACGGTGCGCAATCAGGACAAGATACAAGACGGCAGCGTGATCACCAACACAGCGATATTTGATTTCCGCGATAACCCCGAAGTCATTCGATCCGATGAGGTTGCCACTGTCATTCGCGAGCCGCAGCTACAACCGTACAAGACGGTGGAGACACCGCGCGATCCGCTGGGCGCCGGTGACGTGGTGACCTATACGCTGCGCTTTACCAATACAGGCAATTGGCCGGCGTACGATGTGCTCATCACGGATGTGCTGCCCGCCGGCATCGCGTTCCAGGCGACTGAGGTCTTCACCATCAACGATCCGCCCACTGCTGTGATGACAGATACCAATACGGCAGGTGCCGAGCAGCTGACCTGGCAGGTATCGCAGATCAACCCGGGCGGTGCAGCATGGGTGATATTCACCGCACAGGTGTCGCCCGCTATCGGCAGCGGCGTGACATTGACCAACAGCGCTGTCGCGCGATATGATGGGCTGCCCGGCAGTCCCTCCGATCAAGAACGCGAGTATGTCACGGCAGAGGTGACCGCGCCGGTGCAAACGGGCTACCCTGCACTCGAGCTCGCGAAGTGGGCCGAGCCGTCGCCGGTCGCGGCGGGCGCGCTGCTCACCTACACCCTGTTTGTCACCAACAGCGGCATTGTGAGCGCCACCGGGGTCATCGTGGAAGAGAGTCTGCCTGAAAACACCCAATTCGTCTCCTGTGCGCCCGCATGCAGCGTCGGAGGAGATGTGGTGACCTATACGGTGGGCACCGTTGACGTGGGTGCTTCCGTAATGTTGTCTCTGGTCGTGAGCGTGGACGCCGGGCTGCGCAACGGGACGCTCATCACCAACAGCGCGGTTGTGACCAGCAATGAAGGCCTGAGCAACAGTGTGCAGGTGGTCACACCGGTGGAGAGCGGGCACGGGCTCACCTTGTTCAAGGACGCCGAACCCAGCCCGGTGGAGGCGGGCGGCACTCTGACATACACGCTGGAGTGGGCCGTGGTAGGAAACGAGGATGCACCCGGCCTGGTGGTCACCGATCGGCTGCCGCTCAGCACGGTGTTCCAGGCGTGTGAACCGTCTTGTGCGCTGATAGGCGGCGAGGTGGTGTCGTGGACGCTGGGAGACCAGCCCTACAACGCGTCGGGCCGTTTGACCCTCACATTGGTGGTCACCTATCCGTTGATCAGCGGCACGCTGATTTCCAATGTGGCGTGGATCACGGATGCAGATGGGATCAGCCGGACGTCCGAGACGGTGACGCCGGTGGAGGCACGGCATCATTTGCAGGTCAGCAAAGCGGTGTATCCGGAGGAAGTTGCCCCAGGTGATAGGCTCACCTATACGCTGTACTACACCGTGTCGGGCAACGAACCCGCATTTGACGTGACCATCACGGATGAGACGCCGCAACACACCACATTCTTGGAAGCCCAACCGACGCCCTCCAGCGCGCCTGCTGTGGGCGCGCGTGGGACGGTGCTCTGGCAGCTGGGAGATATGTTGCCGGAGGGTTCGGGAGTGGTGGAGCAGAGCGGTGTGCTGACGCTGGTGGTACGGGTGGATGACGCGCTGCCGAACGGCCTGGCGATCGCGAACACGGTGGTGATCAGCGATGCGTCCGACCTGAGCGACACGGATACGGCCACCTCAACGGTGACAAGCGGCCATAGTCTGCAGGTGCACAAAGAGGGATCGGTGGCCGAAGCGAGTCTGGGGGATCGGATCACGTATACCATCGCATATACGGTCTCCGGCGATGAGCCCGTGACGCCGTGGATCCGGGATGAAGTGCGCTCCCCCTTCGCGTTCGTGGAAGCGAGTGGCGGCATCACGATTGAGCATCCTGACCCCGGTCAGCGCGGTGATGTGCTCTGGTATCTGGGCACCCTGATCCCGACCCGAGAGGTGTCGGTGACAGGGGTGGTGACATTGGTGGTGCAGCTGAGCGATGTGGTGACGGATGGGCAGCCGCTGCCCAACACGGCCACTATTCACGACGGATTGCAGGTGGACGAGGACACGTATACCGTCACGGCGCGGGCGCCGGTCATGCACCTCACCAAACACGGCATCCCGACGGGTGTGGTGGCACCGGAAGAGGTGATCACATATCAGCTATGCTACTCCAACACCGGCTCTTCGGAGGCGACCAATGTGGTGATCACCGATGGGATACCGGCGAACACCACCTACGTGCCGGGAAGTGTGCAGCCCGGTCTTGGCGCCTTGGAATACTATGATGGCGATAAATGGTCGCGTGAGGAACCCGAAACGGTGACCGGGTTGCGCTGGATTATCCCCAATGTGCCGGCCACAGGTGAGACGGCATGTGTGGCGTTCAGCGTGCGGGTCAACACGTTGATTGTAGTGGGTGGTCGTGCGTTGCTATACACGGATGATGGTTGGGCCATGGCCGTCACGCCATCACCAACGCCAACCCCGGAGGCTCTGGAAACGGTTGGGCCGGTTGTCCTTGAGACACCCACGCCGGAGCCCACGCCAACCGAGATGGCTACGCCGGAGCCTACACCAACTGAGACAGCTATAACGGAGCCCATACCGACAGAGGCGCCCACCGAGATGCTCACTCCGACCGAGACGGCTACGCCAGAGGCCACACCAACTGAGACAGCCATGCCGGAACCCACGCCGACCGAGACACTCACACCGGAGATGCCAGCCGGGACGCCTACGTCAGAGACACCGGCCGAGACACCCACGCCGGAACCCACGCCGACCGAGACGGCCACGCCAGAGGCCACATCAACTGAGACAGCTATGCCGGAGCCCACGCCGACCGAGACGGCTGCGCCAGAACCCACGCCAACCGAGACCCCCGCGTCGCCGGAGACACCACCCACCGATGAGTCTTCAAACCAGCAGAGTGGCTGGTGGCCCTTCATGGCCACCTTGCTGGTGTTTAACGCGCTGATGGAGCCGGCGCCGGCACAATTGGAACCCACACCGGAAGCTGTGCCAACACCAACGCCCACAGATGTAGAGCCACAGCCTGCATCACCCTTAGAGACAGAGGAGGTGCCAGTACTAGAAGAAACAACCCTTATACCGACCACCGAGATACCGACGGAGATACCAACCGAGATACCCATGCTGACAGAGACCCCGGCGACAACTGAGACGTCTATAGCGCCCATCGGGGAGACACCGACGCCAGAAGTTGTGACAACTGTGGAGCCTGTAGAAACGCCCACTTTGGAGCTCCTCACGCCGGAGATCTCGACGGAAGTGCCTCCCACGGAAGAGTCACCAACATTGACTTTCCTGGCGGTGATCACAACTTCCATCGTCAACGTTGCAATGCTCAGCAGCGATCAGACCACCATCATCACAGATACGCACAGCAACCCGCTTGTGAGCAGCGTGGATCCTTATGTCACCAAACGCGTCGAGCCTTCTCAAGCGTATGTGGGGGATGAGGTGGTCTTCACGCTCAATGTGGGCAACCGCGGTGACGGTGTCGCCAGTGGCGTGCGTGTGGTGGATCCCCTGCCGGTGTATCTGGACGTCCTGGAAGTCACCACCACGAAGGAGACGGTCAGCATCAGCTCGCCTCCTCCGCCACAGACAGTTACCGTGACACTCGGCCAGCTGGCGCCATCCGAGTTGGTCACCATCGTCATCCGCACGCGGGTCAACGAGAACGCCACGCCTCCTATGGAAATGGAGAATCAGGCTGTGCTGGAGTTTGATCAGGGCTCGCCGGTGGAGTCCGAGGTGGTGATTGTGCGCGTTGTGCCTTATCCCACCCCCACTCCCACTTTCACACCGACACCTACACCCACGACAACGCCTGCGCCTCCATCCGAGAAGAAACCCAGACATAAACCTGAGGCAACACCGACGCCGCTGCCACCTGCTCTGGTGATTGCGACGCCGACATTACCTGGCTTGTTGCCGGTGCAGAAGCTGCCTGAGACAGGCGCTCGCCCCAACGGCGATGCGCCGTACAGTACGTGGTGGATAGCCGGGCTGGTGTCTGCAGCATTGCTGATAGGGGTCATAATAAGGCGGCGACGGGCGCGATGACATTGAAGCGCGACGCTATGCCTGGAACGCGCAGGTCCAATCGAGCGCCGCTGGTTCTGGTGCCGCTTCTGCTGGTGAGCACCGTGGTATGTTGCATGGTTGGGCTGGGGAGCGGCGTTCTGATCGGCAAGCTGACAGGGGGGTTGCCGCTCGAAGGTGAACGACACGCGGCGGATAGGGTGCCGCCGCGTGTCACAACCCGAGCGCCATCTGGCTGGAGGCATGCCCCGACCCCCACAAAGATGAGCTGGGAAGCAACTGCCACGCCGACAACTTCCTTGCCCCCCTCCGACCACCTGGCAGGGGAGGAACCGAAGAGCCCGCCACAGGATAATTCTCGCTCCGAGATAGGCACAGCGGCTTCCACAGGGGGAGGGGGAGCGGGAACGTCACAGACGACCACAGCGCCGCTGATGGGACTGCCGGCCGACCAACCGAAGGTGCCTGCCACGCGTCTCGTGATCCCCAAGCTGGGAGTGGATGCGCCGGTA
>Ga0272448_1005546_pt1 | contig 13918 bp, 11 predicted proteins | sample YNPCB0191_FD_202220 | JGI IMG/M metagenome (GOLD analysis project Ga0272448, IMG submission 202220) | Hot spring sediment microbial communities from Yellowstone National Park, WY, United States - YNP-CB-019-1 | ecosystem: Environmental > Aquatic > Thermal springs > Hot (42-90C) > Sediment...
AAAATCGCAAACCTAGAATTGCTTATCCATTATGAGAAGCTGGGTTGTTCCGGCGCCATCGTCAGGGTCAACGGAAGATGCGAGGCCTTTACGATAGGCGAGAGGCTCAATGCGGACACCGCCGTCATACATGTTGAGAAAGCGGACAGCAGGATAAACGGGTTATATGCGTTCATAAACCGGCAGTTCTGCAAAAGCTCATGGAACGGCTTTACATTTGTCAACAGGGAACAGGACCTGGGTATTGAGGGATTAAGGAAGGCGAAACTCTCATACCACCCCGTGAAAATGGTCGATAAGTACACCGTGCGTGTGAAAAGGCACTGACTTGCGGTCCGGGCATAGTCCTTTAAAAAGTGGGAATGATAATGAAAGATGCATCTAAATGGCTGTATTGAAACATTGTTAAAATTTTAATTATTTTTGCTTCTTGCTATTGAAAAATGTTATTAAATAATATAAAATAAAAAATTGAATGCAGGGAAGTCTTATCCAGTCGAAGTAAGTATTTTCTGCTTCGGCATGTTCTTGTTTTTACAAACAAGGCTGATCGCTTAATCAATTATAAATAAACAGGAGGTTGGATTTTATGGCAGTAAAGGTTGGAATCAATGGTTTTGGTCGCATAGGCCGTCTTGTTTTCAGAGCGGCTCTGGATAACCCGGCGGTTGAAGTTGTAGGAATCAACGACCCGTTCATCGATGTTTCTTACATGACCTATATGTTGAAATATGACTCGGTGCATGGCCAATTCCAGGGCGATATAGGCACCGAGGACGGCAAGCTGGTTGTCAACGGCAGGAAGATCGCGGTTTACAATCTGAAGGATCCCGGAGAAATTCCGTGGAGTGCCTGCGGGGCAGATTATGTAGTCGAGTCTTCGGGCGTTTTCACAACCACCGAAAAGGCATCCGCACATTTCAAGGGCGGGGCGAAAAAAGTTGTAATCAGCGCCCCTTCGAGCGACGCCCCCATGTTTGTGATGGGCGTGAATCAGGACAAATACACAAAGGACATGAAGGTAGTTTCCAATGCTTCATGCACCACAAACTGCCTGGCTCCCCTGGCAAAGGTCATCAATGACAACTTTGGGATAGCGGAAGGACTTATGACCACCGTTCATGCGGTCACCGCAACCCAGAAGACCGCCGACGGACCCTCGAACAAGGACTGGAGAGGCGGACGCGCCGCAGGCTTCAACATAATCCCGTCGTCCACCGGCGCTGCAAAAGCCGTCGGAAAGGTCATACCCGAACTCAACGGCAAACTGACGGGTATGGCGTTCAGGGTTCCCACAATCGACGTTTCGGTCGTAGATCTGACCTGCCGGCTTGAGAAGGCGGCAACTTACGATGAAATCAAGGCTGCCGTAAAGAAGGCTTCCGAGAATGAATTGAAGGGGATACTCGGCTACACCGAGGATGAAGTTGTCTCTTCCGACTTTATTCACGACCCCCGCACTTCAATATTCGACGCCAAAGCCGGAATCGCCCTCAACGGCAATTTCGTCAAGCTGGTTTCCTGGTATGACAACGAATGGGGATATTCAAACAAGGTCGTCGACCTGGTTATCCATATGGCGGCGGTGGATTCGAAATAGACACCTGCGGCGCAGGCAATAGGCAATAGGCCGTAGGCTTTGGCCAATAAAAACTAATAAAAAATCAATAAAAGCCGGACATATAAAGTCCACCCTTGAACCCGACCAGCAGGGAGTGGTTTAGGGTGGACTTTGGCACACTGTAAGCAGTAGTATGCAACGTAATAAAAAGTACAACAGGCACAAGGGGACATACCTCATTCTAGAAGTTAGAGGTGAGAAGCGGGAAGTGAGAGGAGAGAAAACTAGAACCCAACTTCCCACCTCTCACCTCCCACCTCTCACCTCCAGCAGAGAGGTGTGTCCCCTTACCTTAGAAGGAGAGTGAATGGAATGGGCATGTATAATAAAAAGACAGTGGAAGACATCGACGTAAAGGGAAAAAGAGTCATAGCAAGGGTGGATTTCAACGTCCCCTTCGATGAAAACGGTAAAATTTCCGATGACAAAAGGATCGTGGCCGCTGTTCCGACAATAAAATACCTCATGAAGAATGGGGCTAAAACGATCCTGGTTTCTCACCTCGGCAGACCCAAGGGCGAATTCAATATGAAATACAGCATGAAGCCTGCTTCGGTAAGACTTAGCGAGCTTATAGGGCAGGAAGTCATACAGGCGTCCGATGTGATAGGCGAAGACGCGAAGGCAAAGGCGGCAGCCCTCAAGGACGGCCAGGTCATGATGCTTGAAAACGTAAGGTTCCACAAGGAAGAAGAGAAAAACGACCCCGCGTTTTCCAAGGCGCTTGCCGACCTCGCGGAAGTATATGTGAACGACGCCTTCGGTACAGCCCACAGAGCCCATGCGTCAACCGCAGGCATAGCGAGTTACTTGCCTGCGGTATGCGGATTCCTGATAAAGAAAGAAATAGAAGTCATGGGCAAGGCTCTGGCGGATCCGGCAAGGCCGTTTGTCGCCATACTGGGCGGAGCCAAGGTTTCTGACAAAATCGGAGTTATCGAAAACCTGATAGATAAAGTGGATGCCCTTATTATAGGCGGAGGGATGGCTTATACGTTCTTCAAAGCCAAAGGATATGAAATCGGGACCTCCATCTGTGAGAACGACAAGGTGGACCTTGCCAGGAGCATGCTTGATAAGGCCGCATCAAGGGGAGTCAGGCTTTTGCTCCCTGTTGACAACGCGGTAGGCAGGGAATTCAAAAACGATACCGAATTCAAGACCGTGCCGTCAGACGGCATTCCTGAAGGCTGGATGGGTTTGGACATAGGTTCTCAGACCATTGAGGCGTTTTCTAAAGAAATCGGCAAGGCAAAGACGGTCGTCTGGAACGGGCCTATGGGAGTGTTTGAATTCGCTAATTTTGCGAAGGGCACAAGGGAAATCGCCAGGGCGGTAGCGGAATCCGGGGCCATATCGATAGTCGGCGGCGGTGACTCCGCCGCGGCGCTTGAACAGTTGGGATACGCCGATAAGATAACCCATATTTCCACCGGCGGCGGAGCTTCCCTGGAATTCCTCGAGGGCCTGGAACTCCCTGGAATAGCGGTGTTGATGGATAAGGACTCCCGTAAAAAAAAGGTGGCGGGCAACTGGAAAATGAATAAAACACCCGGAGAGGCCGTTGAATTTGTTGAAGCTTTGAAGCCGAGGGTTGCAGGCGCCGACGCCGAAGTAATCGTGTGCGTCCCATTCGTGAGCATCCCCGGTGTCAGGAAGGCTGCCGAGGGCTCGAACATAAAGGTTGGCGCGCAGAACATGCACTGGGAGGACAAAGGGGCATTTACGGGAGAAATTTCCGGTCCCATGCTTGCCGAACTTGGAGCCGATTATGTGATCATAGGCCACTCGGAAAGAAGGCAGTATTTTGCCGAAACCGACGAGACCGTGAACAAAAAGGTACTTGCGGCGTTCAAGCATGGATTGACTCCGATCGTATGCGTAGGCGAATCGCTGGTACAAAGGGAGCAGGGCGTAACCGCGGACCTGGTAAGGTATCAGGTAAAGATCGCGCTCATGGGCTTGAGCGGCGAGCAGGTAAGCAGGCTTATCATCGCATATGAGCCTATCTGGGCTATCGGCACCGGCAAGACCGCAACGAATGAACAGGCAAATGAGGTGTGCACGATCATCAGGGAGACCGTGAAGAGTCTTTACGGAGCAGCCGTTGCTGATGCTACGACCATCCAGTACGGTGGAAGCGTAACCGCCGCAAATGCGGCGGATCTGTTCAGCATGTCCGACATAGACGGCGGGCTGGTCGGAGGAGCAAGCCTCAAGCTTGACGATTTCGAGAAGATAGTGAAGAGTAAATAATGAAAGGACGAACATGAAGAACAGATTGGTGGCACTAATTATTCTGGATGGTTTCGGAATCAACCCCCGTGAAGAGGGGAATGCAATAAAGGCAGCGGAAAAACCCAATATCGACAGGCTTTTCAGGGATTACCCCAATACGGTTGTCAAATGCAGCGGAATGGATGTCGGGCTGCCCAGGGGCCAGATGGGGAATTCGGAAGTGGGCCACACGAATATCGGCGCCGGCAGGATAGTATACCAGGAACTGACCAGGATAACAAAATCGATTGAAGACGGGGAATTCTTTGAAAAGAAGGAATTCCTGGACGCTGTGGACAATTGCAGGAAACATGGCTCCAGGCTTCACCTCTGCGGACTTTTGTCCGATGGGGGCGTACACAGCCACAATACGCACCTTTACGCTCTTCTTGAGCTTGCAAAAAGGCAGGGACTGAAGGATGTATTCGTCCACTGCTTCTTTGACGGCAGAGACGTACCTCCGGACAGCGCGAAAGGCTATGTAGAGGAGCTTGAGGCCAAGCTCAGGGAAATAGGCGTAGGGAGGATTGCGTCCGTAATGGGCCGCTATTACGCCATGGACAGGGACAAACGCTGGGAGAGGGTATCTCAGGCATACAACGCCATGGTATTGGGACAGGGATTGACTGCTGCCGATGCCGGAACTGCTGTGGCTGAATCGTATGAAAGACAGGAATTTGACGAATTTGTCAAACCGACGGTTATTGTAGAAAACGGGAAACCTTTGGCGACAATAGACAGGAACGACTCTATCATATTTTTCAATTTCAGGCCCGACAGGGCAAGGGAAATCACCAGGGCTTTCACCGATGTCGACTTCAACGGATTTGAGAGGGGCAAAGGCTATTTTCCGGTATACTATGTCTGCATGACGCAGTATGATAAGACAATAGAGAACGCCGTGGTTGCATTCAAACCTGAAAGTCTTGAAAACACTTTTGCCGAATATATAAGCAGACTTGGCTATAAACAGCTTAGAATCGCTGAAACGGAAAAATATGCCCATGTTACGTTTTTTTTCAACGGTGGAGTCGAGACTGTTTATGAAGGCGAAGACAGGGTGCTGATACCGTCGCCGAAGGTCGCTACATACGACCTCAAACCTGAGATGAGCGCATATGAAGTGGCTGATGAGGTTGTAAAGAGGATAGATTCCCAAAAATACGACGTAATAATCCTCAATTTTGCAAACCCCGACATGGTTGGTCATACCGGTATTTTCGAAGCGGCAAAATCCGCAATAGAAGCCGTTGACAAATGCCTTGGCAGGGTTGTAGGCGCAATTGAGAAGCAGGGCGGGATTGCGCTTATAACGGCCGACCACGGAAATGCTGAGCAGATGATTGACTATGAGACGGGCGGGCCGTTTACGGCTCATACGACCAATGATGTCCCGTTAATCTGTGTCGGGCTCGGCAATGTTAAACTCAAAGCAGGAAGGCTGGCTGATATTGCTCCGACCATCCTCGACATAATGGGTCTTGAAAAGCCGAAGGAAATGACCGGACATACGCTGATAGAAAGGTTATGACAGGAGAAAAATCCATATTATATAGGAAATAGTATTGACTTTAGTGAAGTCCGCTGTTGAAAAAGACTTTTAACGGTGATTGTTGCAAATCGGAGGAATGTTTATGGAGAACTTTGTTTTTCAAAATGCCACTAAAATTATCTTCGGCAGAAATTCCGAGGCTCTCACGGGGACAGAAACAAAAAGATACGGGAAAAAAGTCCTGCTTCACTACGGCGGTGGAAGCATAAAAAAATCAGGATTGTACGATACGGTAGTCAAGTCCTTGAAAGAAGCCGATATCGAATTTGTCGAGCTGGCGGGCGTGAAACCAAACCCCAGGTTAAGCCTTGTGAAAGAGGGAATCGGGTTATGCCGGGAAAATGGGATTGATTTTATCCTTGCCGTGGGAGGCGGAAGCGTTATCGACTCCGCCAAGGCTATTTCTATCGGCGTTCCTTATAAAGGGGATGTATGGGACTTTTATACCGGGAAAGCGGTATTCAAGGAAGCCCTCCCCCTCGGTGTGATTCTCACCATACCCGCCGCAGGAAGTGAGGCCAGCGGCGGTTCGGTAATTACAAACGAGGAGGGATGGTACAAACGCCCTACAGGTACCGGACGGCCCCAATTCGCCATTCTGAATCCCGAACTTACATATACCCTTCCTCCCTACCAGACTGCCTGCGGCGCTGCGGACATCATGGCGCACGTGATGGAAAGATATTTTACAAACGTTCCTTATGTGGACCTTACCGACCGCTTATGTGAAGCAACCTTGAAGACGGTTATCAAAAACGTTCCGATTGCTCTGGAAGAGCCTGAAAATTACAATGCCAGGGCAGAAATCATGTGGGCCGGCACTATTGCCCATAATGACCTGCTGGGTACAGGCAGGGTCGGAGACTGGGGAACCCATGACATAGAGCATGAACTCAGCGGAATCTACGATGTTGCCCATGGCGCCGGACTGGCGGCCATTTTCCCCGCCTGGATGAAATACGTCTACAGGCGTGACGTCAATAGATTCGCACAGTTTGCGACGAGGGTCTGGGACGTGGAATACTGCTTTGAAAATCCTGAAAGGACTGTATTGGAGGGAATACGCAGGATGGAAGCATACTTCAGGTCGATTGGCCTGCCGGTCACCTTGAAAGAGTTGGGAATCCCCGACGACAGGCTGGAAGAGATGGCGGGGAAAGCGACGGAAACCAGATATTTGGGAAACTTTGTAAAACTTGATAAAGACGCCGTATTGAGCATTCTTAAGCTGGCAAGGTAAATCTCTGTCCCTGGTTATCGCAATATACACCTCCTGTAAATGCATTACAATATATCTGTGGAAACCCTGCTTTGGCAGCGTTTTAAAAACGATTCCGCAAAGTATTTAAATTCTATGTAATGGTTAAAATATAACTTGGATATTGCCAAAATTTTATTTACATTTACAGGGACATGCGATATTATTTTAATGTTGGAATTTACTGATAAGGAGGATTAATACAGGATGAAACAATACTTAGAAATCGAAAGCGTATTCGCGAGAGAAATTTTAGATTCCAGGGGTAATCCTACTATAGAGGTGGAAGTCATTGCCGAGGGAGGCTTCATTGGGCGGGCTTCAGTTCCTTCGGGCGCTTCGACCGGAGCCTTTGAAGCGGTTGAACTGAGGGACGGGGACAAGGACAGGTATCTGGGCAAAGGCGTGCTCAAAGCCGTTGACAATGTTAATGACATACTTGCACCTGAAGTTGAAGGAATGAATGTGTTTGACCAGGTAACAATTGACAATCTGATGATTGAGCTTGACGGCACGCCTAACAAAGCCAAGCTGGGAGCGAACGCGATACTTGGGGTTTCACTTGCCGTCGCAAAGGCTGCCGCCGAGGCGCTGGGCATAAGTCTTTACCAGTACGTAGGCGGCGTAAACGCAAAAGTTCTGCCTGTTCCTATGATGAATATCATAAACGGCGGAAAGCATGCCGACAACAGTGTAAATATCCAGGAATTCATGATCATGCCGGTTGGTGCAAATAGCTTCAGAACAGCCCTTCAGATGTGCGCCGAGGTCTTTCATAACCTGAAGAAGGTCCTTTCCGGCAAGGGCTACGGCACGACCGTAGGAGACGAAGGCGGTTTCGCGCCGAATCTCAAGACCGACGAGGAAGCCGTCCGGGTGATACTTGAAGCCATAGAGAAGGCAGGCTACAAGCCCGGACAGGATTTCAGACTTGCAATAGACGCTGCAGCAACAGAGATGTATCAGGAAGACGGTACTTACCTGTTCTGGAAATCCGGCATAAGAAAGACGAAAGAAGAAATGATTGATTTCCTGGCAGATCTGGTAAGCAAGTATCCCATTATTTCACTCGAAGATTGTGTGGCCGAAGAGGATTGGGAAGGCTGGAAGATGCTTACGGACAGGCTTGGAGGCAAGGTGCAGCTTATTGGGGACGACATCTTTGTAACCAACACGGAGAGGCTTAAGAGAGGAATCGATATGGGAGTGGCGAACTCCATACTGATAAAGGTAAACCAGATAGGAACCCTCACCGAAACCCTTGATGCCATTCAAATGGCGAACAGAGCAGGTTATACGGCCGTTGTATCGCACAGGTCCGGTGAAACGGAGGATGCGACCATAGCAGACATCGTTGTGGCGACAAATTCCGGACAGATCAAAACCGGCGCCCCTTCCAGGACTGACAGGGTAGCGAAATACAATCAGCTTTTGAGGATCGAAGAGGAGCTCGGGGATTCAAGCCAGTACCTGGGGATAGGAGCATTGTTTAATCTGAAAAGCAGATAGGGCCTTTCTGCGGACAATGGGCAACAAGCGATGGGATAAAATAAAATAAGAAAACAAGACGCTTGAGGTCTTGTTTTTTATTTTCGCTTATGTTAGAATAAGCTTTGTCTATTTTATAAGTTTTATAGGTTTGCTGCTCAATGGTTAATAAATGATTTTGGCGTGCAGTCTATTGCCCGCAGCCAACAGCATTGAGCAAAGTGGACTTTTTGGAGGTGTTTTCTTTGAGTACCGGCAGAATTATAGTAAATATACTGCATATATTATTTGCAATATCCATTATAGTAATAGTACTGCTGCAGTCCGGAAAGACAGCCGGATTGTCGGGATCCATCGCCGGAGGTGCGGAAACGTTTTTCGGCAAAAACAAGGGCAGGACGATTGATGCGCTGCTGAGCAAGTATACCGCATTCGCAGCTATCGCTTTCCTTGTGACTTCTATAGCGCTTTATGTTTTGATAGGGTTAAGATAAACGGAAAAAATCAAGAAGCTATGTATTAAAAATACATAGTTCTTTTTTTAGCCATAAGTTAACACAATTTCTCCGGAGATGATATTTATGGAAAGGGACAGGGCTCTGGCCGAGTTAAACGGAAGGCTGACAAACAAAAACCTGTTCAAGCACTCTCTTGCCGTAGAAGCCATCATGCGGGCGCTGGCGGAACAATTTAACGAGGATGCCGACAAATGGGGACTGGCAGGCCTGCTGCACGATATAGACTATGACAGGACTGCGTCGGATCCGTCGAGGCACGCTGCGCTTGGAGCGGAAATACTCGAGGACCTGGGTGTGGACAGTTCTATCGTATATGCGGTCAAGGCGCATAACGAGGCGCTCGGACTGGAACGGAAGCGGAAGATGGATAAAGCCTTGTTTGCCGCCGACCCGGTTTCGGGACTTATTACCGCAGCGGCGCTGATACTTCCCTCAAAAAAGCTTGAGGACGTGACAACGGAATTTGTCATCAAGCGCTTTGGAGAAAAAGGATTTGCCCGTGGGGCCGGCAGAGAACAGATTATGGAGTGTGAAAAGCTGGGGTTCACGCTCGAACGGTTTGTAGATATAGCCTTGAACGCGATGAAAGGCATATCCGGCGAGCTTGGACTGTAGGCCTTAGTTTAGCATGCTCGTACAGGCCGGCTTTGAAATTGCTTTTAGATGACTGTAAAAGGACAATTTACAAATTGCCCTTTTAATATGTGTGCAAGTGTAGATAATACATTTTAAGAGGGACTAATATAGTCTTATTGCACATGGGAAAGGTAAAACACGATGGACAACAGAAAAGAACGGATAATCGCATTTATGAAGGAGGAAGCATACAAACCCCTCCTCTTTGACGAGCTTGTAATAGTCCTGGACGTACCGGAATCGGATATTGAGATGTTCAGGGAAATGATGAATGAGCTCGAGTCGGAGGGAAGAGTTTTCAAGACCAAACGCGACAGGTATGCGGTTCCCGAAAGAGTCAACCTGGTTACGGGGCGGTTGCAGGGGCATGAACGCGGTTTTGGATTTGTCATACCTGACGAGGAAGGAACAGCGGATATTTTCATACCTGCAGACGCACTGAACGGAGCGATGCATGGCGATAAGGTCGTTGCCAGGGTCAGCAGGGGCATTGCCGCCGGCAAGAGGGCGGAAGGCGAAATAATCAAGATAATAAACAGGGCGAACAAGACGGTGGTCGGTACCTTCGAAAGCAGCCGGTACTTCGGCTTCGTCGTACCTGACGACAAAAGGATTTCCGGGGACATATTCGTTCCAAGGGACGAGTACAACGGTGCGCAGCCGGGACAGAAAGTCGTTTGCGAAATTGTTAAATGGCCGCTCGCCAGAAGAAACGCCGAAGGCAGGATAACCGAGGTTATCGGGGACATCGGCCAACCCGGAACCGACATCCTTTCAATAATAAAATCATATAACCTGAGCGAAGAATTTCCTCAGGCTGTCCTGGAGCAGGCTGATTCGATCAGCCAGACAGTCACTTCGCAGATGATATCCGGCAGAAGGGACTTAAGAAGCCTGAGGATGGTCACGATAGACAGCGAGGACGCCAGGGACCTCGATGACGCTGTTTCAATAGAGCTTTTGCCCGGGGGAAATTACAGGCTTGGGGTTCATATAGCCGACGTAAGCTATTATGTAAGGGAAAACTCGCCCCTCGACAGGGAGGCGCTGAAGCGAGGAACCAGCGTATACCTGGTCGACAGGGTTATTCCGATGCTCCCGAAAAGCCTTTCAAACGGTATCTGCAGTTTAAACCCGCAGGTAGACAGGCTTGCTTTTTCGGTATTCATGGATATCGACGCTGCGGGAAGGATTATAAACCATGAGATTTTTGAAAGTGTTATAAATATAGACGAAAGAATGACGTACACCAGTGTCTACAAAATACTTGCAGAAAGAGACGAAAAGCTTTGCAGAAGGTACGCAAACCTGGTAGACGACTTCAGGGCTATGGAAACGCTTGCCCTGATACTCCGGAACAGGAGGATGGCACGGGGGGCTATCGATTTTGATTTTGAAGAGTCGAAGATTATCCTCGATGAGCAGGGCAAACCGGTAGAAATCAAACGCTATGAAATAACAATCGCCAATAAAATCATAGAAGAATTTATGCTGGCTTGTAACGAGACCGTTGCGGAACATTTCTACTGGCTGGGTACGCCTTTTGTCTATAGGATACACGAAGAACCGGACAGTGAGAAGATGGAGACCTTCGGCGAGTTCGTCCATAACCTCGGGTATCATTTGAAGGGCGCAGGCAGGATTCACCCCAAAGCGCTGCAGGAATTGCTTGCCAGAGTCAAAGGGACCAGGGAGGAGAGAGTCTTAAGCACAATGATGCTCCGTTCGCTGCAAAAAGCGCGATATAGCCACGAGAATTCGGGGCATTTCGGTCTGGCCGCAAAATATTACTGCCACTTTACATCACCCATACGCCGTTATCCTGACCTGATTATCCACAGGATAATGAAGGAATATATAAAAGGGAGGCTGACAGAAGAACGCATACAGGCGTATAATGAAGACCTTCCGGAAACCGCAAGACAATGCTCGGAAAGGGAACGGGCGGCGGAAGAGGCCGAAAGGGAAACCGAGGACCTCAAGAAGGTGGAGTACATGAAAGCGCACGAGGGTGAAGTTTTCGAGGGAATCATCTCAAATGTCACTGCGTTCGGATTCTTTGTGGAGCTGGACAATACCGTCGAAGGGCTTGTCAGGATGAGCAGCCTCGAGGATGATTACTACATTTTCGATGAAAAGCGGTACTATCTGATAGGAGAACGGACAAAAAAGATATACCGCGTGGGTGACGCTCTGGAGGTAAGGCTTGCAAAAGCCGATATGGCATCAAGGCAGATTGATTTTACGGTAGAAAATAAAATAACCGGAAAAACTGCCGGTAAAGTTGCCGGGATTTCGGATAAAACCTTGCAGGAGAGCGGGAAATCAGGAAAGAGACCCCGCAGGACAAGCAGGAAAGTCAGCGAAAAAGTAAGACGGAAAATTAAGGCTAAGAGGAACAGGGGGCGCAGAGCATGATACTCGTCAGCGCGTGCCTTGCGGGAGTAAACTGCAAGTATAACGGTGGGAACAGTCTTGACGACGCCGTTGCCGGACTTGTCGCAAATGGCATGGCAATTCCGGTTTGTCCGGAACAGCTCGGAGGATGTCCTACCCCAAGGCTGAAGGCTGAAATTTCAGGAGGTACGGGGGCGGATGTGCTCGACGGCAAATGCAGGGTAATCAGGGAAAATGGCGAGGATGCGACCGAAGAGTTTATAAGAGGGGCTGATGAAGCGCTTAAGATTGCCAAACTGGCATGTGTAAGGAAAGCGGTCCTCAAATCAAGGAGTCCTTCCTGCGGGTGCGGGAAAATCTACGACGGGACCTTCAGCGGGAAACTGACAAATGGCAGCGGGGTCACTGCCGAGCTTCTCAAGAGGAATGGAATAGACGTCATCACCGAAAAGGAATACAGTGAATGACGCCTGTATCAGACCGTCAGATCCTTTACTTCGTCGCAGAACCTGTCGCAGTCGTCGGAATGCACCGTAACAATAATGGGTTTTGAAAGGTCGAGGCTGAATATGCCCATTATCGATTTGGCGTCCACAACGTACCGTCCGGACGTTAAGTCGACGTCGAAATCGTACTTGCTCACTATGTTCACAAAATCCTTCACGCTGTTTATGGATTTGAGCATAATATTGAACGTTTTCATATATAAACCTCCTTTAGCCGGTCTGTAATTCTCAAAAACTTAATTTTCATATTATCCTGTTTTAGGTTGCAAGTCAATCGTGAACTTGTTAAATAATAATAAATACTTTATAATAAAATACTGTGCAAATGGCATTAATAAAGGGAGAACTCAATGAAGAAGGCGGCTTTTTACACCCTCGGGTGCAAGGTTAACCAGTATGAAACCGAAGCAATGGCAGGGCTTTTCGAAAAAGAGGGATACAGGGTTGTCGATTTCTCCGACAGGGCTGACGTATATGTTATAAATACATGTACCGTAACAAACTTGAGTGACAGAAAATCCAGGCAAATGATTAGAAGGGCAAGGAGCTTGAACAGGGATGCCGTCATAGTCGCTTTGGGGTGCTACGCTCAGACCGCACCGGACGAGGTCGCCGGTATCGAGGGCGTAAACCTGGTTCTGGGGACGGGCGAGCGCGGGAGGATATTTGAATATCTGAAAGAAATCGGGCAACCGTCGGACAAGGTGAATGCCGTAGGGAACATCATGGAGGCCAGGAAATTCGAGGAACTTGGCATAAGCGCCTGCAAGGGCCGCACCAGGGCATTTCTGAAAATCCAGGAAGGCTGCAGCCAGTTTTGCGCGTACTGCATAATTCCTTATGCCAGGGGTCCCATAAGGAGCCGGTTGGCGGAAGATGTTCTAAAAGAGGTAAAAAGCCTGGCGCAAAGCGGATTCAAAGAAATAGTTCTGACAGGGATACACCTTGCATCATACGGCAAAGACCTAAAAAACACCTCGCTGACCGATATCATCCGGAAGGTGCATGAGGTCGACGGAATTGAACGGATCCGTCTTGGGTCTATAGAACCTTCTACGGTAAACCGCGATTTTATCGGGGCGGTTAAAGGCCTGGAAAAAATATGCCCTCATTTTCATATTTCGCTTCAAAGCGGATGTGATGAGACACTGAAAAGAATGAATAGGAAATATACAACCGAAGATTATATTAAAGCAGTAGGCCTGATAAGGGAAAATATCAGGGATGTTGCGCTGACAACGGACGTAATGGTGGGATTCCCGGGGGAAACGGACGAAGAGTTCGAGGAGACCTGCTCCTTTTTAAAGAGGGTATCGTTTGCGCGGCTGCATGTTTTCAAATATTCCCCCCGGAAGGGTACGCCTGCGGCTTCATTTACCGGGCAGATCCCTCCCGAAAAAAAAGACGAGAGGAGCGGTAGGCTCCTGGAGCTCGCGCGCCGGCTCACACTTGACTTCAATGCCGGATATACGGGCAGGGTGATGCCTGTATTGTATGAACAGGAGGAAAAGTCGAGGAGCGGCTTTATGGAAGGGCTGACCCCCAATTATATACGGGTTGTCAGCGCGGGCGGTGAAACCCAAAAAGGGCTTATTCTGGATACAAGGCTTGAAAGCGCCGCAGAGGACTATGTCTTAGGGAGAATAATTCACCTTGCATAAATTA
>Ga0272448_1005549_pt1 | contig 13915 bp, 10 predicted proteins | sample YNPCB0191_FD_202220 | JGI IMG/M metagenome (GOLD analysis project Ga0272448, IMG submission 202220) | Hot spring sediment microbial communities from Yellowstone National Park, WY, United States - YNP-CB-019-1 | ecosystem: Environmental > Aquatic > Thermal springs > Hot (42-90C) > Sediment...
AAACCAAGTGCAAAAGCACCTAAAAATTCCATAATAGGAGAAGAAAGTGATTCAGTACGGGCAAATTTCATCATAAGACTATAAAGTTTTTCATTTAAACTATTAAATCTTTTTATCTCATTTTTTCCCTGGTTAAATGCTTTTGTAATATTTATACTTGTAATTGATTCCTGTAAACAGGAATATAAATTACTCATTTGTTCTTGACTCTTTAAAGAAATTTTTCTCATTTTCTTACTGAAATTAATTATGGGAATACTTGCAATAGGAAAAGCAATTAGACTTAAAAGAGCAAATTTCCAATTAAGATAAAACAAAACAATCACAAGAGCAATCAAAGTCAAACCATCACATATAAATGTTACAGGAATTTTTGTTATACCAATTTGAAGTAAAGATATATCATTTGTTAAGTTTGACATTATTTTACCTGTTGAACCCTTTGAATAAAAATATAAAGATAAAGATTGTAGTTTTTCATACATTTTATTTCTTATATTTAAAATAACTTTCTGTGCTATATATACCATTAAATAATTTTTCATATAATTTAATAATCCAAGAAATAAATAAATAACAGGTAATCCAATGGCTATTAAATATAACATTTTCATATCTTTTGCTATAAAAACTTTATCTATAAATGGTTTAACTAAAAATCTAATCAGAGCAGTTAAACCAGCAACACCAGCCATACACACTAATGCCAAAAAAAATCTTGGTAAATATGGTTTTATATATATAAATAATTTTTTCATTTATAAATAATTAAAAATAATTCTTGATGCTCTATTATATGCACCCGGAGGACCAAATAATTTTCTTAATTTAAAAAATTCCTGTTTTATTTCTTCTAATTTATTTTTATTTTCTAACAACTGTATTGTATTATTGGCAATATTTTCTGGATTTGCTTGTCTCTGAATAAATTCTGGTATAAAATGTTTATCTGTTATTAGATTAATAATGCTAATATAGTTTACCTTAACCATTGATTTTATTAACAAAAACATCCACCATGGAAGATGATACATAACTATCATTGGAATTCCAAGTAAAGCATTTTCTAATGTAACAGTTCCACTTGTTGTTATTGCTATATCAAACATTGTTTTCTGATAATAATCCATATCGTATAATATTTCAATATTTGTATTATGATTATTTAGTAAATTATTTAGTGAAACAATATAAAATTTTGCGTTAGGAATTTTTTTTTGAATTAAAAAACTTGCTTTTTCCATTATTGGCAGATTCCATCTTATTACCTGTTTTCTGCTTCCAGGAAATAAACCTATAACAGGATTTTTATTTATTGTTTTTTTAAATGTATTTTCTGGAATTAAATCTATAAAAGGATGACCAACAAAATCAACTTTTATATTTTCTTTTTCATATATTTGTTTTTCAAATGGAAATATTACTAACATATGGTCTACAAATTTTTTGATTTTATATATTCTTCCACTCCTTGATGCCCATATTTGAGGACTTATAAAATAAACCACTGGAATATTCAATGACTTTACAAACTCTGCTATTCTTATGTTAAATCCATAAAAATCAATCGGTAGAAAAAGATCTGGTTTTTGACTTTTTATAAAAGGAAAAATTATATTATGCATTATTTCTTTCACTTTTAAAAATTTCTTAAATGGTTCCCAGAATCCATGTAAATCTAATTCTACCATATTAAACAAGAAAATATCAGATACTTGTTCTAATTTATTACCACCAACTGAAATTATACAAATATTTCTATCTTGCTGTTTTATTGTTTTTACAAGATTGGCAGCATGTAAATCACCGGAAATATCACCTGTACATATAAATATTTTTTTCATCACATTATTTTAAGTTCTTTAAGTATTTCCATTGCAACTTCAACTGCATTACGACCTTGTTCTCCGGTAACAATTGGTTTTTTCCCCTCTTTTATACAATTTATAAAATGTTCTAATTCAAGTTTTAACTGTTCAACTTTTATTAATTTTGGTCTAATGTTTTCTATATCATCCATTGAATTAACATTATGTTTTTTCTTACGATATATTTTTAAACCCTGACCAATATAATCAATAGAAATGTAAGAATCTTCCTGAAAAATTCGTATTTTTCTATATCTTCCAGTAGAAACCCTTGAAGCAGTTAAATCTGCAACACAACCATTTTCAAAATATAAACGACATTTAACAATATCTTCATTCTGGGAAAAAACCTTTGCACCATATGCCTCTAATTTCTTTACTTTTGAATTTACTAAAAAAAGTATTATATCCAGGTCATGAATCATTAAATCAAGAATAACTCCTACCTCAGCAGTTCTTGAATCAAAAGGACTTAAACGATATGCCTCAATAAATTTTGGTTTTTTAATATATTGTTGTGCTTCAATAATTGCAGGATTAAATCTCTCTATATGTCCAACTTGAATAATTATGTTATTCTGTCTGGATAAATCTATTAATTCCTGTGCTTCATTTATATTTACTGTAATTGGTTTTTCTATAAAACAGTGTACTTTATGAAACAAAAAATCTTTACTTATACAGTAGTGTAATAAAGTTGGAACTACAATTGATACTGCATCAACTTTATCCAATAATTCCCTGTAATCAAGATATTTTTGAACACTGTATTGCTGCGAAATTTTATCTAATTTTTTCTGATTTATATCTGCTATACCTACAATTTGAACATCTTCCATCTGTGAATAAACTCTCACATGGTGTTGTCCTAAATTACCAATACCTATAACTCCAACTTTAATTTTATTCATTGTTTTAATCCTATTATACTTATACCTGATTTATTTGCTTTATCTATTGTTTCTTTTCTATCAATAATTATTGTCTTATATGCTTCAACAGCAAGAAATTTTGATTTTATCTTATTCATTTTTTTAATTGTTCCCGGACCTATAACAGGCAGATCAAACCTCAAATCCTGATTAAATTTAGCCACTTTTATTATAATACAATCATCTCCTGCAATATCACCTCCTCTTAAAATACATCTATCTGTTCCTTCCATTGCTTCTACAGCAACTATTGCTTTTTCTTTAATAACTATTGTTTGACCTATATCTAATTTAGATATTTCTTTTGCTATTCTAAAACCAAAATTTATATATTCAAGATATTTACTGTTAGGTATTTTATTTGTAATAATTTCTTCTTTTACAATATTATTTTTTAATATTTCTAAAACAGGAATAATTTCCATACCATTTTTAACAAATTCATCTGCTATTGCTCCAAGAATAGAATCTGCTTTTTTATCTTTTAAACTCATCAAAATATTTTTTAATGTATTATCTAAATAGATATTCTCAAAAATTTTCGTATGTTTAATTAAACCAGCCATAATTATTTTTTTTATCTGATTGGTTCTAAAATATTCAATCACTGAACCTAATTCACCAATTTTAAACCATTTAATATTATCAGAAAGTTTCTTTAAAACAGGAGCTGTTTCATTATAGAATGCGGCTGTATAAACAGTATCACTGTTCTTTTTAAGATTTTCGCAGATTAAAACCGGATACATACCTTTACCTGCAATTAAACCAATTCTATCCATTCTACCAACCAAACCTCCAGTACGGTTCAATTAAAATCCTTCTATCAGGTTGACCAAAATAAGAATCTCCTCCTAATTGATATGTTCCTCTAATTAAAATGTTTTTTTTCCATCTATATGCTAATTCAATTTCATGTTGAAGATTTATTTGTTTTTGAATCTGTTTAAATGTAAGATTATAACCTAATATAATATCTTTTGTTAAATATTTTTCCATAGAATATTTTGTTCCTGATAAAAGTTCACCTAAGGATACATTTGTTGTTTGTAAATCAGTTTTTTCTTTTTCTGTATATGTTTCCGGTAGATATGTTATATGTAAATTGTCAATCAAACCACTTTTTGATAGAAAACTTCTTGCTAAATTACTTCCAAGAGATGTATCAAATAAACGAACTAATTGTTTACGAAAAAATATACTCCTTTCCTGAGGTGATAACTCAATAATATTCATTTTTTTACCATTTTCATCATTTTCTACTAATCCCCATAATTTTGCAATAACTAATTCTTGAGATAAATTTGGTTGTGACTTTGATATAAATTTTGGTTGTATCTTACCAATTTGTGCTCTATCTATAACCATCTGAATTACATCTGTTAAATTATCTTTTGAACCAACAGTTGTTTCAGATAATACCTGAAGATAACATTCATTATTTATAACTTCAAATTCTGCATCTTTTATATCAAAATTGTTATTTATATAATTAATAGTTCCTTTAAAGGATTGTATTTTACCATTAACTTTTAATCTTTCATTATATTTTCCATTAATTTTTAAATATCCATCAATTTTAGTACGTAATAATTCATTTTCATACCAGGTATCATTACCTGTTTTTAATTCTATGTCAAAAGTTAAATTATCAAAAATAGAACTTATACCACCTTTTTCCTGTTGTTTTGGTGGATAGGTAAAATGCGATTTTTCAAGAACAATATAGCCCGAAAGTATAGGGTTTTCTTTTTTTCCTTTTAAATCTAATGAAAATGTTGGTTCGGCATATGAATAATTTTTTATAATCCCTTCTAAAACAGGCAATTTAAAACCCGAACCTATAGAAATTGGTAATTCTGGAATATAAATTTTTATTCCTTTCTGTAATGTATATAATTTTAAATTGTATTCTGATATATTAAATAATTTATCAAGTTCAATATAACCGCTTATTATAAATTTTCCTTTACCTATTATACCATTAAATTGTTTAAATAATATTCTGTTTTTTGAAAAATTCAAATTAACATTAAAATTTTTTATTCTGTCACAGTATTTTTTTAAAAAAATATCTCCTTCTGAAATATAGATATCTCCTTTATAATATGGATTAGATAAACTTCCTCTTATTAAAATTTCTCCATTAATTTCACCTTTTGCTGATTTTACTATTTCTGTAAAAGATTCTATAATTGATAAATCTGCTTTTTTGAAATAAAAATTAATATTAAGTTTTTCTTTTTCATCTTTTAATGGAATATATCCTTTTCCAAAAACATGTAAATATTCTTTTTTATCCTTTAAACAAATAAGTTCAGTGTTTGTTATATTCAAAATATTATTTTTAAAGTTAAACTGTAAATTAAAATTAGAAAATGGTATATATCCTATATTACCAGAATAAATATTTAATATTCCCGTAAAATAAGGAGATGTTCTGTTTCCTTTTAGCACAACAGTGAATTCTATTAAACCATTTAAAGGTATGTTATAATTAAATATACTTAAAATATTTTCTGCTCCAATATTTTCTCCTTCAATTGTAAAATTATAAAGTTCATTTTTATAGGAACCATTAATTTTAAAAACAATATTCTCATTTTTATTTCTTATACAGATATTATCAAATATTATATTTTTATCTTTTATTGTTATTTTACCTTTTATATCATTTTCTTTATCATTTTGAAATGGATATAATGTTAATAAAATTTCATTACCAAAAAATGAATTCAGCATAAATTTAAAGTTAATAAAATTATACTGGTTAACCCACAAATTATCTGTTTCAAAACTTGAATTTAAAATTAAGTCATTATTTTTAAAATTATATTTACCATTCACATTTAATTTTCCATAAATCAGATTCTGTCCTAATTTAAAATTTTTAAAATTCAAAAATAATTTATAAATTTTATCATCAATAAAAGATTTTTCTAACAGTGAAATTTCCTGTTCTTGTTTATATTTTAGTATTCCATTATTTATAATAATTTTAAAATTTTTATTGGAAATATTATTTAAAACCAATTCCAGTTTAGATGAAATATCTCTATTACTAAAATTAAGAAACAATTTGTTTGAATAAAAATAATAAGTGATATTATATTTAATATCAGAATCTTTTAAGAAAACTAATTTTACTGATTCTATGGGTTCTTTACATACAAAATCACCACCTAAAAATAATTTACCATCACTAAATTTACCACTACCTTTAGTATTAAACTTATAATTTTTAAAACTGGCAGAAATAATATTATAGTTAATATTAATTAGTGGATTAAGTAAAGTTCCATCTAAAATAATATCTGAATTTATAAATCCACTAAAATTGTTTGATGTTAAATTGTTAATGCTTAAATTTTTAATTTTAATATTTCCATTAATTTGATTTGATACAAAGTCAGTATATAATTTGCTTTTTATAAAATCTGATACATCCAAATTTTCAATCCAAAGTTTTTTATCTTTATATACAAAATTACAATTTATATAATTTTTAAAATTTTTATTTATATAAAAATTTTTGCTTAAAAGAGTTCCTTGTATATATTCAAAATATTTAAATTTTCCTGTAAGTGTTAACTGTGAAAACAGAGATATTCCATAAATATTTAAATTATTAAAATCAAAAATAAAATTATAATCATTTATAGAATTACCTATACCACAAACTCCATTTATATTTAGTTTTTTTTCATTATTTATTTTTATACTGCAATATTCCAACTTCAGAATTTCTTTATTCCAAAAAATCCTACCCGAAATATCTGTTTTGATATTTTTAAATTCAAAATCAGTTGTATAACTTAAAGTTTTAAAATTTTTTATGTTAAAATTCCACTCATTTTCTTTGTTTCCAAAGTAACCATTAATAAAAATATTTGAATTTATATATTCAAACTTGACATTTAAACCATTAAATATATCAGGAATAAATTTGGGTTGTGTTTTTATTTCCTGTGTAATTTTTAAATTACCTTTTATAACCGGATTAAAAATATTACTTGAAATATTTACAATTAAATCAAATCCTCCTGTTTTAAAATTTGTGGATAAAAGATTTAATGGAAAATTTTTAAAATTAAGGTAAAAATCAACAATATTATTTTTAAGATTACCCCTTAAAGTAAAATTATCTTCAGAATCCATATCTATTGTAAAAATATTGTTTAAATAACTGAAAAATCCATTGGCAGTTAAATTATAATTTTTAATCTCTAAATTTGTTTTTATTTTTCCTGAAATAATTTCTTTATCTTTATAACCTGAAAGATTCATAAAAAATTTATACTCTGAATCTACTGAATATATTTTTGAATACCAGTTATTTTTTCTATTATCAATAAATGTTTTAATATAAACATCTTTTAAAAATTTTTCTATATCTGTTTTTAGTTTTACAGAAATAAATTGGTTATCAAACAATATTTCTCCATTTATATTTTTAAATATTAATTTGTTATAAATAACTTTACCATCTACAAGGAGAATATTCGGTAGATATGAATTATTCTTTGTTTTTGATAAAGATAATGGAGAAAAAATTTCAGTTAAATTTATTTCTGGTTTATATACATAAATTTTTTTAATTGATTTAAAAGTATCTCCTGTTTTTAATAAATTTTTTAAATTAAAATATAATACAATACTGTCAATTTTAAAATAAAATTTATCCTTGAATATATATATTTTATCAATAGTTAAAATATTTGGCAATTTTAAATTAATAGATTGGAATTTTAACTGAGGGTTACCATACTGAAAAAAATATTTAGAAAATTCTGTTCTAATTTTATTCGGTAAAAATTTATAAAAATAAAAATATATTAAGAAACTTATCGCTATTAAAATAATACTTACCAATAACACAAAAATTCTACGCATAAACCTGATATAGATATTAAATTTTGAATGGGCTGATAAATTCTGGCAAAAGTTTTTGAACAAACATTAATTTTGCATTTTCAGGATCAAATTCAACGAAAATTTTTGTTGGTTGGTCTGATGATTTACCGGGTATAATTTTTTTCAATAATATTTCTTCTGCTAAATTATCCTCAACATATTTCTGAATTGCTTTTCTTAGAGGTCTTGCTCCATATGTTTCATCAAAACCTTTTTTCAGCAAAAATTCTTTTGCCTGCTGTGAAAACTCTAAAATTAATCCTTGTTTACTTAAGTTATCATTAATTTTAGAAAACATAAGAGTTAATATCTGTTGTGCATGTTGTATGGTTAATGGATGAAAAATTACAATTTCATCTATTCTATTTAAAAATTCTGGATTGAATGTCTTTTTTACCTCTTCAGTTATTATTTCTTTAATCCGCTGATATTCAAATTTGGGTTCATCCTGAACAGAAAAACCAAGTGCCTTACCATTTGAAATTAATCTTGCTCCAATATTTGATGTTAGTATTATAATTGTATTTTTAAAATTCACCTTATGACCAAAATTGTCTGTCAAACATCCATCATCAAATATTTGTAATAATATATTAAATATTTCTGAATGTGCCTTTTCTATTTCATCAAACAATATAACAGAGTATGGTCTTCGTCTTATTTTTTCAGTAAATTGTCCACCTTCTTCATAACCAACATAACCCGGTGGAGCACCGATAAGTTTTGACACAGAAAATTTCTCCATATATTCTGACATATCAAATCTTATAAGTGCTGTTTCATCTCCAAATAAACTTGCTGCTAATGCCCTTGCAAGTTCTGTTTTTCCAACACCTGTTGGTCCTAAAAAAATAAAACTTCCAATTGGTTTCTTTGGATCTTTAAGACCTGTTCTGCTTCTACGGATTGCCTGAGAGATTACATGAATGGCTTGATCCTGTCCTATAATTCTATTATGTAATTCCTTTTCCAGAGAAATCAGTTTTTCTGATTCGGTCTCAGTTAATTTAGTAACCTGAATTTTTGTCCATTTTGAAACAACCATGGCTATATCTTCTTTTGTTACAACAGGTATAATTAAATTTCTTTTTTCCCTCCATTTTCTTTTCATATTTTCAATAATTTTTTTTAATTCATGTTCTTTATCTCTGATTTTAACTGCTTTTTCAAATTCCTGTCTGGATATAATTATTTCTTTTTCTTTTATCAATTTCTCAAGTTCAAGTTCTTTTTGTTTTATATCATCAGGGAAATATGTTATCTTTAATCTAGCCATACTACCTGCCTCATCTATTAAATCAATTGCTTTATCAGGTAAATATCTATCTGAAATAAATCTTTCAGATAATTCACTTGCATAAGATAGAGCCTCATCATCGTATTTAACTTTATGATGATTTTCATATTTTGTTTTTAAACCTTTTAAAATCTGAGTTGTTTGTTCCACTGTTGGTTGTTCAACAAAAACAGGTTGAAATCTTCGCTCTAATGGAGCATCCTTCTCAATATATTTTCTGTATTCACTTAATGTTGTGGCACCAATGCATTGCAATTCACCTCTTGCCAGAGAAGGTTTCAATATATTAGCAGCATCAAGAGTTCCTTCTGCACTACCGGCACCTATTACAGTATGTAATTCATCAATAAATAAAATTATATTATTTTTACTTCTGCGGATTTCATCCACTATGTTTTTAAGTCGTTGTTCAAATTCACCCCTGAATTTTGTACCTGCAACAATAGAGGATAAATCCAGCATTACAACTCTTTTATCACATAATATATCTGGAATATCATTTTTTACAATTTTTTGAGCAAGTCCTTCAACAATTGCTGTTTTACCAACACCCGGTTCTCCAATTAATACAGGATTATTCTTGGTTCTTCTTGATAAAATCTGTATTATTCTTTCTATTTCTTGTTCCCTTGCAATAACAGGATCTAATTTATTTTCTTTTGCAAGTAATGTGAGGTCCCTTGAAAACTCATCCAGAATTGGTGTTTTTGTTTTTTGCTGTCTTAAATGATTAAATACCTTTTGTTGATAAAACATATTCTGAATATTTGTTTTTTTAGAATGTGAAATTAAAATCTCAACGATTTCTTCTCTTACATCTTCCAAATTCACACCTAAATTTTCAAGAACTCTTGCAGCAACTCCTTCTCGTTCTCTTAAAAGACCAAGTAAAAGATGTTCTGTTCCAACATAATATGTTCCCATAAGAGATGCTTCTTCTATACCGTATTCTAAAACTTTTTTTGCACGAGGACTAAAAGGTATTTCACCTAATAACATCACATTATCACCTGTTCCAACAATTTTTTCTATCTCAATTCTAACTCTGTTCATATCAACACCTAAATTTATCAGAACCTGTGCTGAAATTCCTTCACCTAATGCTATCAATCCAAGAAGAATATGTTCTGTGCCAACATAGTCATGGTTAAGACGTTTTGCTTCTTCCTGTGCAATTAATATTGCTTTCTGTGCGCGTTCTGTAAATCTATTCATAATTTTATTAATAAATATTTAAAATACGAATTTTATTCAAATTCTAATTTAATTTTATATAAAAAAAATTATATTGTCAATAAAAAGTATATAAATATACCTAAAGAAAGGAAAGGTCCAAAAGGTAAATAACTACCCCAAGATTTTTTCTTTAAAAAATAAATCAAAAACAATCCTGTTATACTTCCTGTTAAAGATCCAAAAAAAATACTGCCAAAAACACCTTTTATACCCATATAACTACCTATTCCACTGATTAATTTAATATCTCCACCACCTAATACATCTTTTTTAAAAACTTTCCTTCCAATAAAACTTATTATGTAAAAAATAAATAATCCTGAAATTACTCCAATTATACTATTTAATAATCTTATATATATTTTTTCTCCAATATAGGAATTTAATGTAGAAAAAAATATTCCAGTTAATATTAAAAAAATTGAAAAAATATCTGGTATAATATTATGATAATAATCAATTACAGATATAACAAGCAGTATAAAAATAAAAATAAAATAACCAGCAAATAAAACTGGATTTTTATTTACATTTATCCAGACAACAACACTGATAATTGAAGTTAATAATTCTATTATTGGATATTGAATAGAAATTTTCGTTTTACAATTTCTGCATTTTCCTTTTAACAAAAAATAACTTATAAGTGGTATATTATCATACCATTTAATATGACTTTTGCAGTTAGGACAAAAAGAATTAGGATAAAAAATTGATAGGTTTAAAGGAATTCTATAAATTAAAACATTAGCAAAACTTCCTGTACATAATCCAAATATAAATATTATTAAAATATCCATATTAAACATATAAACTACAAACACTACATTTTTTTATTTTTAAATATTTTTTTATATTTTGTTAATATTTTTATAATTTTTAAAAATAAAAAAAAGGAGGAGAAAAATAAATTTACTCCTCCTTTTAACATACTAATTACACTCTCATATTAAAATTAATATGATGTCCACTGTCTAGAAGCACTGTCAACTCCACTGCAATTTACCCAGATTGAACCCCAATCACTTTGAGTATTAACATTCTGATAGTACCAACCACCATTATCTCCTGATAAATCTGTGGCTCCATCTGCTTTTGTCACAGTATTTGTTGGACCATGTTTATGGGTATTTGTGATACCAGGAAATGCTGCTGTTTCCATCTGTGGCATTTCTTTCAGATATTTACTGCCAACTGTCATACTCGCAAGATTATCTGTGGGATAACTTCCTTCGTTGTCAGAATAATAGATATTTAGAGCTGACCTCAATGTTCCAAGATTTCCTTTTGTCTTACCTTCTTTTGCTTTGTTCACAAACTGTGGAACTCTTGGAGCTATCACAGCTGCTAAAATACCTAAAATAACAATAACAACCATTAATTCAATGAGAGTGAAACCTTTAATAGATGATAACTTTTTCATTATATTTTTTTCACCTCCTTTAGCGGTAAGTTGCCGCTCTAATATAATATATACTAAAAAAATAAATAAATGTCAAGTAATTAAAAAAAATTTTTAAAAAATGTTATATTAATTCTCAAAAGATATTTGTTTAAATGCAACAGATATTCTCCGCGGATCACGATATGATGCACGACAGGAATAGTTATATGTAAATTTCATTTTAGATTTTTTTTCTAAATTAACATTTTTTATTAATATATTTTCCCATATCCATGGTGGTTTGTTAAAAACAAATTCTTTAATTAATTTATTATCCAGATATATTTTCATCTTCTGGTTTATTTTATGTGATGTTGCAATAATATGTAAATTAACTTTTTTAGTTCTGATTAAATTTTGTAAAAAAATTGTAGATTCTTTTCCAATACCCCATACACCAAATTTTTCTGGATCAGACCAACCATATCCTGTGTATTTATTCAATACATTATGTAATACATTATAATAAACAACATTTGGATTAAATGAATTATTCAATATATATGTAATCTGCCAGTCATTCCAATTCCATAATCTATAAGTATTATTATCTACATCAGGATATTTACTCCAAGTAGAGTCATCAAAATAAACTCCTATTATCTGTATTCCAATTGAATAAATGGAAAAAATTATAAATATAAATTCCAATATTTTTTGTTTGTTATTAGCAAATTCTATTATTACAGGAACAATTAAAACTATTAAAAACGGTATAATATCACATAAAAATCTGTATCCAAATCCCCAGCCACCCCACCACATTTTATAACCTGCTAATAAAATCAGATAAAAAATTACTACTAAACTAAACATTACATATATTTCATTTATATTTTTTTTACTGATATATTGACTGAACACAAATATCATTCCTATTAATGAAAACAAAAAAACAGGTGAATAAATAAATATTCCCCTGTTAGGACTTATTAATAAGCCTGAAATATTGATAAAAAAATTTTTTATTGATATATCAAAAATATGGTGGTCTTTATATCCACCAAAAATATTATTGAAAACACTTAAATTATAAATAAACAACAATATTACTGGAATACTTAAACCTGTTATAAAATAAAAAAAAATTTTTCTATGTTTTATCAATACATAAAGAGTTGTAACAATAACAATTATAATATTTGTTAACCTGCAAAAAAAACTTAATCCAACAAAAAAACCTGACAAAAAAATAAGAACAGAAGAATTTTCTGTCTCAATTTTTTGTCCTTTAACAAATAACCATACAATTATTGAATTAAATAACTGGCTTGTTGATTGTTGCCACATTGCCTGACTACTTACTGACCAAGAACAAGTAGCAAATGCATATAGAAAAGTCAAAATAAATGGAAAAGTACTAAATGGAAGTAAAAAAAAAATTTTTTATGTGTAATAATTAACTTATCAAATAATTCTGATATTGCTAAAAAAATAAATATTGCTGATAAACTTACAAATACAGTTGCTGAAAACTTTTCTAATAAATTAATTGTTTCAGCAGTAAATTTTATTCCAACAAATTTAACAAAACCATAAAAAGGTAATGCCATAATAGAAGTTCCAACAGGATATTTTGAATAATAATGATTATTACTTTTTGCCACATAATATCCTTCATTAATTACAGGTATAAAGTTATCAAGATAAAAAACTCCATAATCCAAAATACTTACCGGTAAATATTTTGTGGGTTTTGTATCATCAGAATTAATTGTCCGTAAGTTAGAGATATATACTAAAAACACAAAACTAAAAATAAATAGAGATGATATTAATTTTTTATATTTCATAATTTTTATTTTATTATTAATTAAATTATTTCATATTTCCAGTTTTTTATATTCTTTATTTTTGTATCAATTGATACACCAATTATATAGAGTTTTTTGCCACTATTAAGATATTTTTCATAATACTTCTTTTCTTTTATCTGTTTTATTCCTTGCTGTCCAGTGCTGTTGAGTTTGAACTCAAATATATATACTTTATCTTTGAGTTCTAATGCACAGTCCAATCTGCCTGTATTTGTCATTAACTCAAAATTACCTTCTATTCCAACTAATGATAATACGGTATATATTACACTGTTGTAATAATCTTCTTTGTTTACAAATATTTCATACGGTATACCAGAAAATATTGTCTTTATTGTTTCAAAAAAATTGTCTATCTGTCCTGTTTGTAATAATTCTTTCATCTCTGATAATTTAATATAATTTTT
>Ga0272448_1005552_pt1 | contig 13913 bp, 6 predicted proteins | sample YNPCB0191_FD_202220 | JGI IMG/M metagenome (GOLD analysis project Ga0272448, IMG submission 202220) | Hot spring sediment microbial communities from Yellowstone National Park, WY, United States - YNP-CB-019-1 | ecosystem: Environmental > Aquatic > Thermal springs > Hot (42-90C) > Sediment...
CAAGGTACTCAAGAACGAACTCGAGGGCGTGCCTAAGCCAGTGACGTTATCCCAGCCCGGGTTGGTGTGTTGAGTGGGCGAGCCAGAATAATCGTCGAAGGTGCGCAGTCGATCTGACGTGCCAGCGCTCGCGTCGACGTTGTTGTTAAAGTTCCGGCGCGCGACCGCCGTCTTGATCGACGTGACATCGTAGAATGCACCCGGCTTTGAGTAGAACAACGGATTGGCAAAGCCGTGCGGATGCCCGGCTTTCTGGTCTGCCAGTGCCATCAGACCCGCGAAAATCGGGCTGGACAAGCTCGTCCCACCGATGCGATACTCGTCATAGTAAACGCCATCGGGGAAGGTCTGTGTCTGACCAACGAGTAAGCCGGTCTGTGGATCGCCGAGTGCTGCCACATCCGGCACAGCGCGTCCGCTCACGCTCAGCCCTGATTGATACCACGGTTTCGCAAAGAGCCGGCTCACGCCGCCGCCGGAGCCATAGAGCCACCCGGTGCGGTTGCATACAAAGGTCGTCGTATTGCAGTTATAGTTCGCGGTGCCCCAGCCGGTTTCAAGCACACGATCATTGGTTTGACCGATGCCGAGACTCGTGCCGCCAACGGCTGTGACCCAGGGACTCGACGCGGGCCAATCGGGCGTCGCAAAGCCAAAGTTGATGGTTTCATCACCGTAATCGCCCGAGGAGAAGTACACGCCGATGCCTTCGATGGCAGCCTGGATCAGCGTGTCCTCGAATGGCTTGATGTAGCCGGGCGGGAGCAGTTCAGTCGGAAAGCCGTACGAATTCGTCACGATCTGCGCCAGGTGTTGATCGACGACGTGGTTCATCGCGGCGTCTAGGTCTTGGTAATTGTTCGGCGCGCCGACGAAGACGATCTTGGCGGCGGGAGCCATCCCGTGGACGGCTTCGACATCCAGCGTCTCTTCGCCGTACCAACCCTGGGGGTCCTGGGCTGGGTTCTGCGGTCGTCGGTACACGCCGGGCGGGACAACCTGAACCAGTTGTGAGGGACTCATCGTCGGCAGCCCGCGATTCTTGGACCACTGATTCACATCTTGCAGAATCGTCGGCGAAGCATAGGCGTCGATGATGGCGACGGTTTGACCGGCTCCATCATAGGCGTTCGAAATGCCATAAGCGCCCTTGATTTGAGCGGGTGTATAACCTTTCACAGACCAGGATACGGTGGCAGGATTAGTGATGTCGGTAAAGCCAGCGGGGTAGGCGTACTGTGAGAGCAGTTCCGCCCAGTACGCCGAGAGCGGGGGCGCGTTTCTGAAACCGCCGGACGGCGGCGCATCCCGGATGTGATCGGTCTGGACGAACACGGCGCTATCATCGAGACCGATGACGCCAGTGACGATCGTCGCTAATGAACCAGGAATCGAAACGTCATTCATCGGTGACCGCACGGTCTTGCCATTGACGTTGTATATTCCAAACGAGGTGCCAAACGCGGCTTGAGCCTGAGCTACGGTACCCTCGGCGGCGACATAGTGGTTGTTCGTCGGCGTATAATCGATCGAAAAGCCCTGGCTCCGGAGCCAGGATTGTACGGCACCCACTTGCGCCTGTGGAGGTGCGAACTGCCGGCGGAACTGCGCGGGGGTCAGATAGTTACCGTAGGACGGACTATGCGGGTCTGAGACAGCGCGCGCCAATGCCTCCGCCGCGTCGGCATTCTGCCAGCCAAGATAGACGCGAAAGCCGACATAGGAAGATGGATCAGCGGCACCTTTGTAGTTCTTGGCATTTGCCCACCCGGGCTTGCTGCCGGCGAGGGTCGTGGTGACGGGGGGCGCCGCCTGAGCCGATGGGACGAAGCTACTTGATAGAACGGACCCCACCAGTACCAGTGCCGCGATGATCCCGAAAATCGCTCTTCGGTTTTGCATGTTTTCCTCCTCCGGGAAAATTGAATCAGTTTCTGGTTTGTGCAGAGTACCTTGCCGATGGTTCGATACGCCTCACCTCCTGTGTAAGTTCGCTTGTCAGAGCACTGACAACCGTGACCACGTACGCCGATTGCCGACAAGCCGCGTCGAGTGAATCCTGCCGCGGCTTGGTGGATGATCAATCGTCGGAAAAATGGGAAAAGGCAGACGGTGTGAAGAGTCTGCCTTGTGCCTAATGCACGACGACGCGATGGAGGAGCACGAAAACCCCTCCGTGCATTCGGAAGGGCTGGGTCGAAGTGTAGGATTCGCATATTGCTAATGTCTCGTGCAAAGATGCGCTGGCACGACTAGTAGTGCATCAACATGACACCTGCCACCTGCCCCGCGCCGTTCGCGGGCGGTGCCCCCAACCTCCATCCTCCGGCAATGGAGGTTGGGGGCGGTGCCAGAGAGTGCCAGGGTGTTGATGCGCTACGTCAAGTCCTATCCCGGAATTCTTTGGAACGATTGAGGCTCGTTGCACTCGTCACAGCACTTGCGATTTTGCCTCTCATCAAGAGGAGCGAAATGGAGGCTAGGAAAATACATTCTGATGACTGTTCACCATCTCACTGGTTCTGCCCCGTCGCCGCGAGCAACTGGTTGAGCACTTGCTGTAATGCCTGCATCTGCTTGCCGTACGTTGCCCAGTCCGCGTTCTTGAGTGCATCTTGTGCCTGATTGTAGAGATCGTTTGCCTGCTTGGCGAGCGCGGCGATGTCCGGGCTGACCGCGCTGCTGCCCGGTGACGCCGTGGTCGTGGGCGTCGTTGGCGTGCTCGCGGCGAAGCCGGCGAATATCTGTGTTAGCGCGGCGTCAAGGGTTGGCTGCATCGCGATGGCGGTACCCGTTGCGATGACGACGCGTTTGAGTTGCGGAATCTGGCTCTGCTCCGCGAGCAGGTAGAGCGGCTGCACGTACAGAATTGATTTGCCGATAGGGATCACCAGCAGATTGCCGAACTGCACGCGGCTGCCGCGCTGATTGATGAGCGTGAGTTCACTCGAAATCGTAGGGTCTTGGTTGATGCGCGCGGAAATCTGTTCCGGTCCGTAGACCAGTTTGTCTTTCGGAAATACGTACACGAGCTGCTTGCCATAGTCCGCTCCGTCATTCTTGACCGAGAGCCAGGCGACCATGTTCTGCCGCTTTGCCGGCGTGAACGGAATCAGCAGCATGAATTCTTCTTTCGTCTGATCGGGCAGGCGCATGATGACATAGTACGGTTCCATCTGCTGCGGCTGACCGCTGAGCACTTCGTTCGGAATCGCCCACAGGTCTTCCTTGTTGTAGAACACCTGTGGGTCCTGCATGTGGTACGTTTGATACATCGCCGCTTGAATCGAGAAGAGATCTTCGGGATAGCGAATGTGTACGCGCAGCGATTCCGGCATCTGATCGATGGGGCGGAAGAGCGCGGGGAAGATGCCGCTGTACGTTTTCAGGAGCGGCTCGTCCGGCTGGGCGGCGTAAAACGTGACCGAACCATTGTACGCATCGACGACGATCTTGACCGAGTTGCGGATATAGTTGATTCCGGAACTGGACGGCTCGCTGTACGGATAGCGGCTGGTCACGGTGTACGCGTCCTGCATCCAGTCCAAGTGACCATCGGCGATGACGAGATACGGATCGCGATCGAGCATGAGGAATGGCGCGAGCCGACTGATGCGCGTTTGAATATCGCGATTGAACAACACGCGGCTGTCCGGCGTGAGCGCATCGGTCAGCAGAATGTTCTGATCGGCAAAGCGCAGCGAGAACATCAAGCGATCGAAGAAAGAACCGATCGGCACGCCGCCAGTTCCTGAGTACGTCGTGAACGCGTTTTGATCGCCCTTGGGATAATCGAATTCCTGTTCCTTGGTCTTGACGAAAACGTATTGACCGGTCTGCTCGCCAAAGTAAATGGCGGGCTGCGTGATCGAGATGACGCCGGTCGGTGGAATGTCCTTGATGAGCAGATTGGGCAGTCCATCCGGCGTGGACTCGTTCACCGGGCTCATCACCGCGCCGTAACCGTGGGTGTAAACCAGGTGCAGATTAACCCAGGTCTGCGCCTTGTCCGAAAGTTTCTGGGTCGATAACTCGCGCGCGCTCAGCATCACCTGCCGATAACGACCGTTGATCGTGTAGCGGTCGATATCGACATCGACGAAATCATAGTACGTGCGAATCGTCTGGATCTGGTTGTAGGTTTGCAGCAGCGGGCGGTAATCCCACAAGCGGATATTGCTGATGGTGTCTGTATCCTGCTGGACATTTGCGGTCGTCGGCGAGTCTTCGGCAGGGAACGCGTTCTCCTGGATCGTGTTCAGCCCGAACGCCTCGCGCGTCAGCTGGATGTTGTTCTGAATGTACGGCTGCTCTTTGGTGAACTCGCTCGGTTTCACTTCAAAATTCTGGACGATGTCCGGATACACTTCGCCGAGCAGGATCGCCGCCGCGATCCAGAGCGCGACCGCGATGCCGATGGCTTTGAGCGCGCGCACAAAGATGTTGACGAGCAGCAGCGCCGCGAGCACGAGTGCGAGCAGGGTGAGGATGTTGTAAGCAGGCCACTGTGCGTTCACGTCGGTGTAGCTCGCGCCGAAGACGACGCCGCGCGCGGAATAGACCAAGCCGAAAACGTCGAGCTGGTAACTCCACGCGTTGATGAGCAGGAATAAAAAGCCGAGGGCGGAGAGGTGCGCCTTGACCGCGCCCGTCCACTGCACGCGTCCCAGTCCTAGCATGTACGTCACGCCGGTTGCGAGCGCGGCGAGAATAATGATGCCGCTGAGCCAGCTGACCAGAAATTGATAGACCGGCAATGTGAACACGTAAAATCCAACCTCTTGATGAAAGATCGGGTCGGTAGTGCCGAAGGGGACAGCATGTTGATAGCGCAGGAACATCAGCCAATCCGCCTGCGCGATCAAGCCGACGAGGACCGCGAGGACGAGTCCCCCGACGATCAGCAGAAATGTGATCGATTTGCCGGCGAACGCGGCAAGCTGCGCGAGGCGCGACGATTCATCGTCGATGCGCGGGGTCAGGCGACGCGCGATGAGGATGTTGACCAGGTAGAAGAGAAAGAACGCCAGCCCGGCGATGAGGAAGAGGGCGATGCGCGCCTGCCATTCGATGGTGAATACGGACGCGTAGCCGAGCGACTCAAACCAGCGATAATCGGTGTAGAGGGTCGGACCGATGGAGAAGAAGAGCCAGAGCAGGATCAGCGCGGCGGCGATCAGAATCGGACGCCGCAAGTTCGGCGGCTGACGCCGGAAGATTTCGTCCCAATCGATCGGCGGCGTCACGTCCTGCATTGAACGCCCCCCACGATAAAAAGTCACCATGCACCTCCAATGAACGCGTGCCATTTGCTCGCGTTGAATCGATTCTACACTCACCGCGTTAATCGGTCAAGAAGGCGAACAGGCATAATCCCGCCCCGAGCAGCGCGCCGCCGACCACGTCGCTCGTCCAGTGGTCGCCGATGTAGACGCGGCTGACGAGCATCGCTGCGCCGGCGGCGAGGAGCAGTGCGGTCGCGGTGATCTTGGCTGCCGCGCGCCGTGTGCTTTGCGCGATCAGCGCGATGCCCAGCACGATGAGAAATGCCGCGCGCAGAGAATGACCGGACGGGAAAGAGTACGGCGTATCGAATTCGCCGGTCGGCGTCGTGATGTCAAAAACGTACCGATGCAATAGGATCGGCGGACCGGGTTGGTCGATCATCGTCTTGCCCAGTACTTCGAGGAGCGTTGCGAGCAGAAACAATGCCACGAGGCGCGTTCGGTGTGCGGGCTTGGACAGAATAACCAGGATGACAAATATCGGAATCGTGACTTCGGCAGAGCCAAGCAGACTTGGAATCGAAGCAGGGAGATCGAGAGAGCGGGGAAGGACGTTTTGCAGGCACAGCGTGATGTCCAAGTCGGGACTCGCCAGCGCGCGAGTGTTGACGACGATGGCGAGCAACACGTAGAGTGTGCACAAGATTGATCCAGCGATGAGGGGCGTGCGGTTCAGTCTGTGGGGCGGTTGCATTGCGAATCCATAGAGCGAGTTTACCACCAAGCGAGCGTTCTTGCAAAAAATTAATCCGGGGGCTTGACACGCGGCAGCGTGATTTTATAATAGACCGCATTCACGTGAGGAGCATTCGACGATGTGCTATGATCTTGACGCACGACCGCCCATTCCGCCGATTTCCGGCGGCGCGGGCGATGGCGAAGATATCGTATTAACTGCCCAGGATGGCAATCGCTTTATGGCGTACATCGCGCGTTCAGCGCAGCCGGGCAATGCGCAGGTGCTCATCTATCCCGACGTGCGCGGTTTGCACCCCTTCTACAAAGAGCTGGCGCTGCGCTTTGCCGAAGCGGGTATTCGCGCGCTCGCCATCGATTACTTTGGGCGCACTGCCGGTACCGCTCCGCGCGACGACAAGTTCGACTATGCGCCGCACGTCGAGCAGATGACGCTGCCAACCTTCCTTGACGATGTCGCGGCGGCGCTCGCGTATTTGCGTGACCAGAGTAAGACGCCGCGCGCGACGTTCATCGTCGGTTTCTGTCGCGGTGGCACGCTCGCGCTGCATACCGGCGCCGAGCAGTTCGATCTATCCGGCATCATCGTATTCTACGCCGGGATGAGTCGTCCAATTCCGGGCGCGAAGGCGAGCACGATCGAGCGCGCGAGCAAGATGCGATATCCGGTGCTCGGGCTGTTCGGCGGCGCGGACCCCAGTATTCCCACAAGCGATATTCAGAAGCTGGATGAGCAACTCGATGTCGCCGGTGTCAAGCACGAGTTGGTCACATATCCGGGCGCGACGCACAGTTTCTTCGATCGGCGTTATCAGGAATTTGCGGAGCAGTCCGCAGACGCGTGGCGACGCGTCTTTGATTTCATCGCCGCGCAGACCAAGCGCTGAAATCCAATTTGACAATCCGCACGCTATCGCATATACTGATCACGCGTGTTCGGGGCCGTAGCTCAGTTGGGAGAGCGCTTCAATCGCACTGAAGAGGTAGTGGGTTCGAATCCCATCGGCTCCACAGTTGCAGTCGGCAGTCAACAGTAGCCAGTCGCCGGATTTCTGGCTACTGCAAACTGGCGGCTGGTGGCTGACCCGGGGCTGTAGCTCAATTGGGAGAGCGCTTCAATGGCATTGAAGAGGTAGTGGGTTCGAATCCCATCAGCTCCACCAACAAATTTCTGATTCAACGTTGTTTCACGGGTTTCATGTAGTTTCAAATCGCGTTATGCTCAGCCAAGTGAAACCAATTGGGACAACATGAAACAAGATTTCAAAGGCGTTGAGCGGGAGTAGTAGGTCATCCTCGCAGCGAGTTGGGAAAGACAAGGTGCAAGCCCAACGCGAGCGCCGACGGGGAGCGCTGTGAGACCGAACTCGCCCGGGAGCCGGGGCGGCGAACGCAGTAACCGCCAACGGAGTGATGCTCGTTAACGCATCGACCAAGTGAGGAAGTTAGGTAGTGAGGTAGTTTGTCGGTTAGGGAAAGCAACTCAACCACCTCACGATTCAACCACCTAACCGCCTAATAAGGGTGGTACCGCGGAGGCAAGTCCTTCGTCCCTGAGAGGACGAGGGATTTTTGTTTATCGGACACTTGGAGCGAGCGGCGTGGCTCGCGTCTCTCAAAGCCGAGGCAAACATACTGATGGGAGGTATACGATGATCCCGAAATCCAAGTTCATTTGGATGAATGGTCAATTCGTCGCGTGGGACGACGCGAAAGTGCACGTCGGCACGCACGCGCTGCACTATGGCTCCAGCGTGTTCGAAGGCATTCGCGCGTACGGCACGCCGCGCGGCGCGGCGGTTTTTTGCCTCGATCAGCACGTGGAGCGGATGTTCAACTCGTGCAAGATTTTCCGGATGCCGATTCCGTTCACCCCCGCGCAAATCCGCGCCGCAATCGTTCAGGTCGTCGGCGTGAACGAACTGAAATCTTGTTACATTCGTCCGCTGGTCTATCGCGGCTTTGACAATTTCTCGCTCGACCCGCGCAAGAACCCGGTCGAGGTGGCGATCTTTGCGTTCGAATGGGGCAGCTACCTCGGTAACGAGTCGATTGAAAAAGGCGTCGATGTCGGCATCAGCACGTGGCGGCGCATGGCGCCCGATACTTTCCCGGCGATGGGCAAGCTCGGCGGGCAGTACGTCAATTCGCAATTCATCGCGATGGAAGCGACCGACCACGGTTACCAAGAAGGCATCGCGCTCGACATCTACGGCAATGTGAGCGAAGGCAGCGGCGACAATATTTTCGTCGTGTCTGGCGATACGATCTATACGCCGCCGCTCGGCTCATCCATCCTGAAAGGTGTGACGCGCTATGCGACGATGACGCTCGCGCGCGATCTCGGCATGCACATGGTCGAGCAGAACATTCCGCGCGAGATGCTCTACGTCGCCGACGAAGTGTTCATCACCGGCACCGCGGCGGAAATCGTGCCAATTCGTTCGATCGATCACGTGCCGGTTGGGAACGGTGAACCCGGACCGATCACACGGAAATTGCAGGAAAGATTTTTTGCGGTTGTCCAGGGGCGCGTCGAAGACCGCCATGGCTGGCTCACCTTTGTGAACGACGCGGTGCCGGCAAAGATCGATGTGCGCGTGTCTGCCTCGGCAAAATAGCGGACAAGCCACTGGCGAAGGTCAAAGACCTTCGCCAGGATAGGACCTCACCAATGAAATCGTTGGACAAAAAGCAAAGATATCGAACTGCAAACCCTGGCACTCCCTGGCACTCCCTGGCACTTGCGTTCCCGCCAGGGCAAGTGTGCGTTCCCGCCAGGGCAAATGGGACGCAAAGGACACGCAGAAAACGAGAAGAAAGAAAAATTCCAAACCTTTGCGATCTTTGCGGCCAAGTTTGTTTGTTCGGCTTGTCCGAGGTAGGAATTTGAAATGGAAAGCAAGTTCATCCGTACGCCTTCGGGCACGTTTCACGCGATGGTTGAGGGCACGGGCAATGCCGTGCTGCTGATTCACGGTCGCAGCGTCGATTTGAATTCGTGGCGGACGTGGCAAAAGAACATCCCCGCGCTTGCCGCGCACCATCGCGTCTACGCGCTCGACCTGCTCGGTTATGGCGAATCGGACAAACCTACGCCCGTGCCCGACGCGCGTGACCAAGCCAAGGCGCTGATCGAGTTGCTGGACACGGAAGGCATTCCGCGCGCCGTGCTCATCGGCTTGTCGTGGGGCGGACTGATCGCGCAGATTGTGGTAGGCGCCGCGCCCGAACGCGTCGCGAAACTCGTGCTGGTCGACAGCGGACACGAGGCGAACGAGCGCGGCATCGCACGGTTGAAAGAAATCGCCTGCCCGACGCTGATCGTGTGGGATGAAGACGATTCGGTGATCCCGGTCGCGAATGCCAAGATCATTGGCAACGCGATACGGAACTCGCGCGTCCGCATTTTCAAACGCGAAGAGCGCGACGCGGACGCCGATCCGGAGAATCGACATTGGTCACAGGAGACGCACTCGCGCGAGTGGAACAAGGTGGTCTCGGATTTTTTGAGAACGGAGGAATAGGGGGAATTCCAATGGCAGTGAAAACGGGGAAAGCGAAAACCACGAAAGGCGCGAAAGAAAAGACGCGCCGCAGCACACCGTCCCGCCGCCATGTTTCCACGCGCAAGACGATGGCCTCGCGCGGTCCGGTCTCGAAATCCACAAAGTACATTCCTCAGGAATTCGAGCAAGAGTGGATGAGACGCTGGGAAGCCGACGAGTTGTACAAGACCGCGCCGGCGGACGAACGCCCTAAGGCGTATATCCTGGATTTCTTTCCGTATCCATCGGGCGACGGCTTGAGCGTGGGGCACTGCCGCAACTATGTGCCGACCGATGTCTTGAGCCGCTATTATCGGATGAAGGGTTACAATGTCCTGCATCCGATGGGCTGGGACGCGTTCGGTCTGCCGGCGGAGAACGCGGCGATCAAGATGAAAACGAACCCGGCAAAATTGATCGCCGAGTACTCGGCGAACTACAAGCGGCAGTTCCGCTTGATCGGCATCTCGTTCGACTGGAGCCGCGAGATCAACTCGTCCAAGCCGGAGTATTACCGCTGGACACAGTGGATTTTCTTGCAGCTGTACAAATCGTGGTACGATCCGCGCCTCGATTCCGCGCGCCCCATTGCAGAGTTGGAAAAAGAGTTGGCGGAGAAGGGGACGCGCGACATCCCGAATGCCGAACCGTTGACTCCCGCGCAGTGGAATGCGATGAGCGTCCAGGAACGCAAAGAATTTCTGAGCAACTTTCGTCTGGCGTATCGCAAAGCCGCCCTGGTCAACTGGTGCCCGAACGACAAGACCGTCCTGGCAAACGAAGAAGTGGTCGATGGGCGCTGCTGGCGGTGCGATTCGCTCGTCGAAAAGAAAACGTTGATGCAGTGGTTCTTCCGCATCACCGCGTACGCCGACCGCTTGCTCGCTGACCTCGATACGATCGATTGGCCCGAGCACATCAAGCTGATGCAGCGCAACTGGATCGGGAGAAGCGAAGGCGCAGAGGTCAACTTCCCTGTGGACCGTGGACCGTGGACAGTAAACAATTCTAATCACCATCCACTAACCACGGACCGCTATATTACTGTTTTCACCACGCGCCCGGACACGCTCTGGGGTGCGACGTTCATGGTGCTCGCGCCGGAGCATCCGTTCGTGGAGAAACTGACCGCGCCGGAGCGCAAAGCCGAAGTGGACGCGTACGTCGCGCAGGCGAAAATCAAAACCGAAGCCGACCGCACCGCGGTCGAAAAAGACAAGACCGGCGTGTTCATCGGCGCGTACGCGACGAACCCGGTCAACGGCGAGCGCATCCCCATTTGGGTTGCGGACTATGTGATGATGGGCTATGGCACCGGCGCGATCATGGCAGTCCCCGCACACGATGAGCGCGATTTTGCGTTCGCGCTGAAATTCGGCTTGCCGATTCTGCCGGTGATCGAACGGACGGACGGGCTGGCGAAATCCTTCGCGCTGGGCGGCACGATGCGCGACGGTTTCGCCGATGCGCTGCGCGCGGAGCGGATTCCATTCGAGGAAAAGCAATCGTCGCTGTACATCACGATTCCGCCGGCGAAGCTGGACCGCTATGTGGAAATTGCCCAGCAGTTCGTCATGCCCGGCAAGTGGAACGAGGTTGTGGGCGCGCGGTGGTTGTTCATTTTCGGACCGGGCGATGTGCAGACGCTTGGCGGAATGGAAAGCGAACGGCGCATTCTGGCACGCTGCCACGAGTTGGAGCCGAATGTGCGCGACAAGCGGACTGTGATGGAGATGCTGTACGCCGTCGAGTTCTACCGCGACGCGCTGTTCCACGCCGAGTATGGCACGATGATCAACTCGGGCGAATTCTCCGGCACACCCGGTGACGTTGCGGTCAAGCGTGTGACCGAGTGGCTGGAAAAAACCGGCAAGGGCAAGCTGCGCGTCAACTACAAACTGCGCGACTGGGGCATCAGCCGCCAACGCTACTGGGGCACGCCGATCCCGATCATTCACACCGACGAAGGCGAAGTGCCGGTCGACGAAGCGGATTTGCCGGTCAAGCTGCCGGATGTCGAATCGTACGAGCCGACGGCGACCGGCGAATCGCCGCTGGCGACGATTCCCAAATTCGTCAACGTCACGTTGCCGGAGGGCACCCCGGGACGCCGCGAAACCGACACGATGGGCACATTCGCGTGTTCGTCCTGGTACTTTATGCGCTTTGCCGATCCGCACAACGACCGCGCCGCGTTCGACAAGAAAGAGGTCGAATACTGGCTGCCGGTCGATACGTACGTTGGAGGGGCAGAGCACGCGGTGATGCACTTGCTCTACGCGCGTTTCTGGACAAAAGTGCTGCACGACCTGGGTTACGTATCGTTTATCGAGCCGTTCCAACGGCTCAGAAATCAGGGCATGATCCTCGCGCCGGATGGCAGAGAGAAAATGTCCAAGAGCAAGGGGAATGTCATCACCCCTGACATGGTCGTTGCCGAGTACGGCGCGGACGCGCTGCGCGCATACGAAATGTTCATCAGCGATTTCGAGCAGGCGACGCCGTGGAACACAAACGGCTTAGGCGGCACGTACCGCTGGCTGCGCAAGGTGTGGGATTTGCTTCAAGCGCCATCGGAGGGTCCAGCGACGGACGCGGCGACTGAGCCTGTCGATCGCGAGCTGCGGCGCAAGATGCACAAGACGATCAAAAAAGTGTCGAGCGACATCGAGGGCTTTCGCTTCAACACGGTCATTTCGGCGATGATGGAGTTTACGAACGCGATCATCGACGCGCGGGGCAAAGTGAGCGCTGCCGCATTCGACGAAGCGCGCGACACGCTACTGCTCATGCTCGCGCCGATCGCTCCGTTCATGGCGGAGGAGATCTGGGCGCGGAAAGGGCGCCCGTACTCGATCCATCAGCAAAAATGGCCTCTGTTCGATGCGGCGCTGGCGGCAGACGAGATGATGACGCTGCCGGTCATGGTGAACGGCAAGGTGCGCGACCGGGTGGAGTTGCCCGTCGGCACTGGCGAAGCCGCCGTGAAAGAAGCCGCGCTCAAGCTGCCAAACGTCCAAAAACACCTGGGTGGCAAAGAACCATCGCAAGTGATCTATGTGCCGGGAAAGTTGGTCAGCGTGGTGGTGAAATAAGCGGACACATCCCCGCCGTTTAGCCCGAAGCGCCGCGCTTCAAGCGGTTCTTCGGGCTATTTTTAACGAAAAATGAATATAGAAAGACTTGACAGATTATGGATTACTGGATATAATTTGAGACTGCTCAATAATACTATTGACACGAGCGCGGGGCAATTTCGCGGCACGCGGTCGATATTTTTGTTGGCAGTCTTTTTTCTTTTCTGTTTCGATGGCTGCATGCTTCGCCTGACCGCGATTTGATGGTTAGCATTCATTCTCCCCCAATCCTAGCCCCGATGGTGAGCGAGGTGGCGGATCCCTTGCTTCTGCTCAGCAAATGAGAGGGAGTTCGACGCGTTGCGCGGTTCGACGCCGCGTGATCTGAACTCCAACCCCAGCTCTCAACCTGAATTGAGTCGGAAACTGAAGCGCGCGGTGGCGTTGGTTCGCGGCTTGAGCCAGTCTGCGCGTCTTCCATTGGCACCCATGCCTGATACACGCTGCGCCCGCCCCCGCGGGTTGCGAGTGTGGTGATGAGGAGTTTGAATGAGCCAATTGACGATGACACCCATGGTCAACAGTCTGATGCCCAATCAAAAGTCGTACGCACGGATCCCCGATGTCCACAACATCCCCACCCTGATCAAGGTCCAGCTCGAATCATTTGAATGGTTCAAGACCGAGGGCTTGCGCGAATTGTTCGACGAGATTTCTCCGATCGAATCGTTTAACAAAGAATACAGCCTCTATTTCCCCGGCGACAACGACATCGCACGCAAATTCGGTCTCACCTATCAATTTGGCGACCCCAAGTACTCTGAGGCGGAATGCCGCGAGATGGATATGACGTTCGCCGCGCCACTCCACCTCCAAGTCGCGCTGGTGAACAATCAGACGGGCGAAGCGACGAAGCAAGAAGTCTATATGGGCGACTTTCCGCTGATGACCGAGCACGGAACTTTTGTGATCAACGGCGCCGAGCGCGTGGTCGTCTCGCAGCTGATTCGCTCACCCGGCGTCTATTTCAGCGCGACCGAAGACCGCGCCACCGGGCGCGTGCTGTGCTCTGCCAAACTGATTCCCAACCGCGGCGCGTGGCTCGAGTTCGAAACGTCCAAGCGCGACATCCTCTCCGTCAAAGTCGACCGCAAACGCAAAATTCCGGTGACGATGCTGCTCAAAGCCGTCGGCGTGGGCGATGCGATGGACGAAGGACTGCTGAACATTTTCGCCGGCGTCGACAACAATCCTGAGCACGAATATATCCGCACGACGCTCGAAAAAGAAACGCCCAAGCTGACGAC
>Ga0272448_1005554_pt1 | contig 13911 bp, 14 predicted proteins | sample YNPCB0191_FD_202220 | JGI IMG/M metagenome (GOLD analysis project Ga0272448, IMG submission 202220) | Hot spring sediment microbial communities from Yellowstone National Park, WY, United States - YNP-CB-019-1 | ecosystem: Environmental > Aquatic > Thermal springs > Hot (42-90C) > Sediment...
ATAATAAATCGTTAGGTTTTTTCAGAGCTATTGAAAATGTCAAATTCCGCCGTCCAGTAGTCCCAGGCGATCAACTTAGGCTTGAGGTTCAACTTGATAAGAAAAAAGGCGGACTTGCTAGGTTTATTGGACAAGTATATGTAAACGCTCAGTTAGTCACAGAAGCTGAGTTCACAATCGCTTTTTAATGAGGTAAAAAATGAGAATTCATGAGACTGCTATTGTTCACCCAAAGGCTGAAATAGGCGATGATGTTGAGATCGGTCCTTTTAGCATAATTGATGAAGATGTTAAAATCGGAGCTAGGACAAAAATAGGACCTTACGTCCATATAAAGAGATGGTCAACGATCGGTGAAGATTGTAATATATACGAAAGTGTTGTGATAGGTAGCGAACCAAAGGACCTCAAACATAAACCCGGGGACAGAAGTTTTGTTATAATAGGTGATAGGAACAACATTCATGAATATACATCAATAGCAAGGGCAACAGGAACTGATCAAATCACTCGGATCGGCGATGACAACTTGTTAATGGCTTATGTCCATGTTGCACACGATTGTGTCATAGGAAATAAGACTATACTTGCCAGTTTTGCAACTCTTGGCGGTCATGTGATGGTTGAAGATAGAGCCATTATTGGAGCGCAATCGTCAATGCACCAGTTTGTCAGGATCGGCACATTGGCGTTTGCAGGGGCATGTGCAAAGATCGTCCAAGATGTCCCGCCATATATAATCGCTGATGGATACCCCGCAAGCGTTCGGTGCTTAAACACCGTCGGTCTAATAAGAAACGGCATGCCTTCTGAAAAACGGTTACTTTTGAAAAGGGCTTTCAGGATATTATTCCGCTCAAATCTGAACAGATCGCAAGCAATTGACAAGGTTAGAAAAGAAGTTGAAATGTGCGAGGAAATAGAGCATCTATTAGAATTTATTGAATCAAGTAAAAGAGGTATAGGTGTTTGAAATTTGGAATAATCGCAGGATCAGGTAGTTTGCCAGTTATACTAACTCAACAGGTTAAAAAGGCTGGCAGACAGGTTGTTGTCATCAGTATAACAAAAGATGTTGATGAATCATTAAAAGACATTGCATCAGAATTCCATCAAATCGGCGTTGGACAAGTTAAGAAAGTGATAAATACGTTAATAGATGCCAATGTCAAAGAAGTTGCAATAATTGGTAAGATTTCTAAAAATATCATTTTTAATCCTCTCCATTTTGATACAAAAGCCATTAAGATTCTGAGCAAAATTAAAGACAAAAGCGATTCATCACTGTTCTCCGCAATTGCAGAAGAGATTGAGTCATCAGGCATTAAACTGATTGATCAACGTTTGTATCTTAGTAACCTTCTTCCAGAAAAAGGCGTTCTGACAAACACTAAACCGTCAAAGTCGCAATTAAATGATATTGAATATGGCATGAATTTGGCAAGAAAATCTGCTGATCTTGGCATTGGTCAAACGGTCATAGTCAAAGATGGTGTAGTGATCGCAGTTGAAGCCATTGAAGGCACAGATTCTGCTATAAAACGGGCAGGCAGTTTATGCGATGATGGAATTGTAGTCACAAAATCCGCAAGACAAAACCATGATTTCCGATTTGATGTCCCAACCGTAGGTCCAAAGACCATTGATGCCCTCATTGAAGCCAAAGCATCGGTTTTAGCGATTGAATATCAAAAAGCATTCCTCATTGAACCAGAATTGACTATAAAAAAAGCTGATGAAGCAAAAATAGCGATTGTTGTTGTATAACAAAAATAAACAGAGGCTATTTTAGCATACAGCACTTTTTATATTTCTTTCCACTTCCGCATGGACATGGATCGTTTCTTTCAGGCGCTTTCTGCGGCTTTTCTGACAAAAATTTACTCTGCTGATTTTGATAAGCATATTGAATTTTTATTCTATTAGCTAATACCCTAAATCTGCTTTCGGTATAAGCGAAAAATTGCTTATAAGCAGGACATAGATAATCCATTTCATTGTTATAGCGATAGTGTGGACAGCCACAATGACAGATAAACTCATAAGCACAATTTTTGCAATCCTCAAATATGTCAAAGTTACATTTTTGACTACTGAAATCTCGCATTTTTTGGCTACTGATGATCTCTTTAAGTGGCGTTTTCAGTATGTTTCCAAGCAGTAATGGCTCTTCCACAAAGAAATCGCATGGATAAACATCGCCATTATATTCAATGACAGCGTAATTTCCACATTCCTTCATATAGATACAGGCTTCTGACTTGATTCCAGCATATATTGTCGCTATGTTATCAAAGGTTCTTATGGAGATCGCGGGATTGCCGTTATTATACCATAGATCAAATAATTGACATAAAAAATTGCCATAATCTTTTGGATTAACGGAAAAGTCCGTTGGTTGTCCATTTGATCTGTCAAATTCAACAGCAGGGATAAATTGCAAGTAGTAAAATTTATTTTCCAAAAAGAATTTATAAAGGACATCAGCTTTTTGGGCTGTCTGATCGTTGACAACGGAGAGAATGTTAAATTCTACTTTGTGATTTCTGAGTATATTTATACCGTCCATCACCTTTTGGAATGTCCCTTTGCCTCTATAATATTCGTGGAGTTCTGAGGGACCGTCAAGACTGACGCCAAGCAAAAAATTGTATTCGTGAAACAGTTTTGCGAAGTCATCATTTATAAGTGTCGCGTTAGTTTGGACACTGTTGCCGACATATTGACCTCTATAACCATAAACTTGTTGAAGTGATACAACTTTTTTGAAGAAATCTATTCCCATCAACAAAGGCTCTCCGCCTTGCCAACTAAACGCACCATATTGACCAGTGATATTGAGATACTGAGAGATCATGCTGAGCAATACTTCATCACCCATTTTGTGGATTTGGTCAGATTTATATGGATCAGTAGGGCGTTGATGATAGAAACAGTATTCGCAATTTAGATTACAATCAGCAGAAGTAGGCTTAATTAAAAGGCTAAATTGCTTGCCGATAGTATTTATGGGTTTTCCTTCTCTTGGCATATTTATAAAAATTATGACGTAAAAGCACTTTTTACCTTATCAAATAAACTTTTGTTTTCGGTATTGACTTTTTCTCCTCTGATCTTGGCTAACTCTCTGATGAGGGATTCTTCCTTTTCTGATAACTTAGTTGGAATTTCAACATTGACCTTAACAAGAAGATCGCCACTTCCGCGACGTCCACGAAGATGAGGGACGCCTTTCCCTTTTAAAACAAAGACTTTGCCACTTTGCGTTCCGGGAGGGATTGTAAGTTTATCTGATCCACCGATAACAGGTATATCAATCTCTGCCCCTAAAACTGCCTGAGTGAAGGCAATGTTAACTTCGCATATAAGATCATCGTCTCGTCTTTGGAATATTTTATGTGGTTTAACATGGACGACAACATGGAGATCGCCGGGCGAACCGCCTTTAATGCCGACTTCTCCTGCACCTGAATATCTCAGGACTAAGCCATCCATTGCACCTTGAGGGATAGTTATTGATAATTTAGATGTATGAGGCACTCGCCCTTGTGTATTACAAATCGGACATGGGTCAGTCACAACAACTCCTTCACCATGACATCTTGGGCATGTATAGCTGGTGACAAAAAATCCTGACCTTTGATGAACCTGTCCCTGACCATTACAAGTTGGGCAAATTGTCGGCGCAGAACCAGACCTTGTCCCGCTTCCACGGCAAGCTTCGCATACTTTCATCGTAGGGACTTCTATTGTCATTTCTTTTCCGTAAACAGCATCTTCCAAACTGATCTCAATGTCTTTCCTTAGATCATTGCCACGTTTAGGTCCTGATCTCCTAGTTGTGCGTGTCCCGAAGATGTCATCAAATATACTACCTGATCCGAATAGATCGTTAACTATATCCTCAAAAGAGCCAAAACCAAATCCACTGCTACCAGAGCCGAATATGTTGCCTTCTACACCACTCCAACCAAATCTATCGTAATTAGAGCGTTTATGAGGGTCTTTTAGAATCTCATAAGCTTCTTGAATCTCTTTAAATTTTTCTGTGGCTTCTTCCCTTCTATCGGGATTTTTGTCTGGATGATGCTCTTTTGCTAATCTATAATATGCTCTTTTTATTTCATTTTCATCTGCGTCTCTACTCACGCCTAACACTTCATAAGGGTCTTTTTTTGCCAATTTTACCTCACTCCATCTGAATCTGATATATACCAAAACTTTAATTTTCTTCTTCCAGATTTCTTATAATTGCTTGAATTTTCTCTTTCAAATCAGGCAACCTATTTCTAATTACGTACCAAAGAACATCATAATTTACTCCAAAGTAATAATGAATTAACTTATCTCTCATACCAGCTATTCTTTTCCAATCAACTTCTCTATGATTTTTTCTAATATCGGAAGACAAATTTTTTACAGCTTCCCCAATGATCTCAAAGCTTCTAGCGCAAGCTCTTGTTAATAAAGCATCTGATATAAAATCATTGAATTCAATGTCTTTTGTTCTATCTAAAAGAAATTCTATTTCTATAAGTATATGTTTAAGAAACGGTAGATTTTGCTTCATACCATATAATCTCTTTTTCAACATAGGGGAGTATATATGGGCTTATATTTCCATTAGTTATAAGCTCTACTTTTTTGCCAAATAATTTCTCAAGATAAAAAGCAAGATCCATAAAATTCTCAAACACAGGTTTATCTAATTCTACAAGAAAATCTATATCACTATTGTTCTTTTGATCTCCCCTAGCATGAGAACCAAATAAACCTATGCGTTTAACTCCATATTTCATCAAGGTTTCTTTATGAGCTTTTAACTTATCTATTATTTGTTGAGACGTAATATTCCGATCAATAGACTTTTTCAAAGAGTTCTCCCTCTTTCAATGATGATTTAAGTTCCAGAGCCATTGTCCTTTTTGGAATCTTCTGTCTCTTTTGATTCTGATTCAGTGTTTTGTTGCTCTGCTTGTGGTTGTTGTTCAGCAGATGTCTGAATATATATTTTCTCCGTAATTTTACGGGATTTCTCTATTAAACTATCCGTCAAAGACTTTATTGCCTTAACGTCATCACTTAATAATGCACTTCTGAGATCTGCTATTGCGTCTTCTAACTCTTTTTTATCTGATCCTTCCATCTTGCCTTCATATTCTCTGATATTTTTTTCTGCAATATATATCGCTGAATCTGCGTTATTTCTTGCTCTTGCCTCTTCAAGCTTTTTTCTGTCTTCCTCCGCGTGTGATTCAGCATCTTTTATCATTTTGCTTATCTCTTCATCGCTTAGCTTTCCAGATGATTCTACTCTTATTTTTTGTTCTTTTCCTGTGCCTAAGTCTTTTGCAGAAACATTAAGGATGCCGTTTGCATCTATGTCAAATGTCACTTCTATGCGAGGGGCACCTCTCGGTGCTGGAGGAATACCAACAAGTTCAAATCTGCCGAGACTTTTGTTGAATGCGGCGATCTCTCGTTCTCCTTGAAGGACATGAATGCTGACTGCGGATTGGTTATCTACCGCAGTTGAAAATATTTGAGATTTCTTTGTTGGGATCGTTGTATTGCGTTCAATTAGCTTTGTAAATACTCCGCCTCGTGTCTCTATACCAAGCGATAACGGCGTAACATCAAGCAACAAAACATCTTTAACGCCTTCGTCACCTGAAAGAATACCGCCTTGTATAGCAGCACCGATCGCCACAACTTCATCTGGATTGACGCCTTTGTGAGGTTCTTTGCCGAATAATTCCTTTACTAATTCTTGAACTTTCGGCATCCTCGTCTGTCCACCGACTAAAATAACCTCATCAATATCGCTTGCAGTTAGCCCTGCATCTGCCAATGCCTGTTTACATGGTCCTACTGTCCGTTGAATTAGGTCATCTACCAACTGTTCTAACTTTGCCCTTGTCAGCTTGATATTCATGTGCTTAGGACCGCTTGCATCCGCTGTGATAAATGGAAGATTGATCTCTGTTTGTAATGTGGTTGAAAGCTCGCATTTCGCCTTCTCTGCCGCTTCTTTTAGTCTTTGAAGTGCCATTCTATCAAAACGGAGATCGATCCCATGTTCACTTTTGAATTCATCTGCAAGATAATCTACAATTCTTTTATCAAAGTCATCTCCGCCTAAATGTGTATCACCATTTGTTGCCTTGACTTCAAAGACGCCTTCGCCAAGTTCAAGTATGGATATATCAAACGTTCCACCACCTAAGTCATAGACAGCGATCTTTTCGTCTTTTTTGCCCTTTCCTAAACCATAGGCAAGCGATGCAGCGGTTGGCTCATTTATTATCCTCAAAACTTCAAGACCAGCTATTTTTCCGGCGTCCTTTGTCGCTTGTCTTTGGCTATCATTGAAGTATGCGGGAACGGTTATAACTGCTTGTGTGACCTTTTCGCCGAGATATGCTTCAGCGGTTTCCTTCATTTTCTGAAGTATCATAGCGGATATTTGTTGGGGCAGATAATCTTTTCCCATAATTCTGACAGCGACGTTGCCTGCTTCGCCTTGAACGACAGCATAAGGGACATTTTTGATCTCGTCAGCAACTTCGTTTATTTTTCTGCCCATAAATCGTTTTATAGAAAAAACCGTGTTTTCAGGATTTGTTATAGCTTGTCTTTTAGCTATCTGACCGACGAGGACTTCACCATCTTTCGTCCAAGCGACAACTGATGGCGTTGTTCTCATTCCCTCTGCATTAGCGATTACCTGTGGTGTTCCGCCTTCTAATATCGCCACACATGAGTTTGTCGTCCCTAAATCTATTCCTATTATCTTTGACATAGTATCCTCTTATTTTCCTTTGGAGACTGCAACCATTGCTGGTCTTATAACCCTATCTTTAAGGATATAACCCTTTTGATATTCTTCCGCAACAACATTTGCGGGATACTCATCTGAATCTACGTGCATAACTGCCTCATGGAAGTTCGGATCAAATGGTTCGCCAACCGATTTTATTGGTATGACGCCCTCTTTTTCTAAAAGGTTTATTATCTGGTTCAGTATAAGTTTAACGCCTTCAAGGAATGACTCAAAATCCCTTGACTCGTTAGCAGATTGTATAGCTCTTTCAAAATTATCAACGATAGGTAGCAGTTCCTTTATTATACTTTCAGACGCATATTTTCTGATGTTTTCATGTTCTTTTGCACTACGTTTTTTATAATTGTCAAACTCAGCTGCCAATCTTAGCATCTTATCTATGGCAGATTCTGTCTGCATTCTAGCCTCTTCTAATTCTTTTTGCATAAGAGCCATCTCTTCTTCGTTAGCCTTTTGCTCTTTTTCTATTTCATTTTCTAATTTATCCTTTTCCGAGTCATTTTTTACTACCTCGTCCATTAGAACCTCCTTGACTTTGGCAAATTATACATGAAAACGAAAATATATAATATCGCCATCAATTACAGCATAATCTTTTCCTTCAAGATGAATAAAGCCATGATCTCTCGCATCTTTCATTGAGCCAGCAGAAATAAGATCGTTGTAATGAACAACTTCTGCCCTTATAAATCCCTTTTCCATATCAGAATGGACTTTTCCCGCTGCTTTTGGTGCGAGAGTGCCTCTTTTTATTGACCATGCCCTTAGTTCATTCTCATTAGCAGTGAAAAATGTTATCAGATCAAGCAGGTCATAAGAAGCCTTTACAATTCTTTCAAGGCTTGACCCTTGTAATCCCATTTCAGATAAAAAAGCCTTTTTTTCCTCAGGATCAAGCTCATTTAATTCTGCCTCCAATTTAGAGCTTATCGGTATTATCTCTATACCTTGTTCTTTGGCAACTTTTTTGGCAGATTTTAGATATTCATTAGAATCATCAGAGATACTATCCTCGCCAACATTGGCAATATATATCATCTTTTTATTTGTCAAAAGTTGATATTCATCTATAAATTCCTTTTCATGATCAGAAAACTCCATTTTCCTGACTGGTATTCCTGACTTAAGAAGGTTAAGCAGTTTTTCTAAGAAATGTGCTTCTTCTATTATGTTTTTATCACCTGACTTTGCTGATCTATTAGCCTTATCATACCTTTTTTCTATAACTTTAATATCGGCTAAAAGTAATTCAGTATTTACTATATCTATATCAAATTCTGGATCAATTTTATCGGCAACATGAGCGACGTTTTCATCGTCAAAGCATCTGACGACATGGAGTATAGCGTCAACATTACGTATATGTCCGAGGAATTCATTTCCAAGCCCTTCGCCGTGGCTAGCACCTTTGACCAAACCTGCAATATCTACAAATTCCACCGATGCTGGAGTAGTTTTTGGCGGATTAAGAATATCTTTGAGTTTCCAAAGACGTTCATCAGGCACAGTCACAACGCCGACATTCTGATCAATAGTGCAAAATGGATAGTTAGCGACCATCGCATTTCCCATAGTTAATGCGTTGAAAAGCGTTGATTTGCCGACATTCGGAAGTCCTACTATACCTAATTGCATTTTTTGATCCTCATTAATTAATTCCTTTGGTTATGCCTTATCTCTCTGACGGGAATTAAATTTATTCATAGCGTTTTCAATACCTTCAAAGATTATAACTTTAATCGCTTCAATTGCCAATTTTTCTGCTTCATCAATCACTTCTCGTTCCTCAGGCGAAAATCTGCTTAAAACAAAATCTATTGCTTCTGTGCCTTGCGGTGGTTGGCCAATACCTATTCTTATTCTTGGAAACGCCTCACTGCCAAGAGATTCTATAATAGATTTTACGCCTTTATGACCGCCTGCACTTCCACCGCGTCGGATACGGATAAGCCCTAATTCAAGATTGAGATCATCATAAATCACAATCATATCTTCTAACGGTATATTATAATTTGATACAATTGCACTGACCGCAGTCCCGCTTGAATTCATAAATGTCTGCGGTTTTGCTAAAATTATCTCCTGTGATTCTAATTGACCATTTAATATTAGCGAATGATGCTCTTCTCTAAAATCAGGCTTGACGCCGATCTCGTGGCAAAGAATGTCTATTACATCAAAACCGACATTATGTCTTGTCTGCTCGTATTTTGGCGTAGGGTTGCCGAGTCCAACTATTAGCTTCAAGTCTGCTCCAATCTATTGATATTCTACAATCTATTGAAGATAATTTGGGGTGTAAAAAATAAAATTAGAAGAAGGTACCCTATGAAAAAATACACCCCAAATTGGAAGTAATATCCCCGTTTCATAATATTATCAAATAAATTGACATAATGTCAAGTCTCATTTAATCTTGAGACTGTATTAATTTAGTAGGCAACAAAAAAGCCATCTGTTATAATATACTCCGTATTATATAAGTATTATAATAAACAAAACAAAGGAGGAACAGATGGCTGATAATATTATAAAACAAGATGATCGCATAAGACAAGAAGAAATATTGCAGTACCTTCAATCCATCTTTGCATAGTCAACATGCTTCCAGAGCTTGGGTTAGAGCATTAAAGGAACTGATTACTTTGAATTACCTACTAAATTAATACAGTCTCAACTGATCCCAAATAGGTTGACATATTAGCTGTGTGATGATATAATTGATATTGAAAGGTGCAGGTTAATTGTTCTATAAAATGGAGGAGTAAAATGCGAAAAAGTTTGATGTTATCCATAATAATTATCGTTTTGATTACCAATTTAAGCGTTTCCACATTTGCTAAATGGGATAAATCAAGAGACGGTGACCTTGATGGTTATATCCGATCTGTTTGTTTTATTAACGAAAATAAAGGTTGGGCTGTTGGAGACAACGGAACCGTGTTATTTACAAGCAATGGTGGGGCAAAATGGGATATGATGCAGATCCCAGAAATTAAAGAATCAGACCTTTATGCTGACTTATACGATGTTTATTTTGTTGATGAAAAGAATGGTTGGGCATGTGGAGACTTGTTTAAAGGCTCTGGTGTGATTATTTCCACTAAAGATGGCGGTAAAAGATGGGATCGTCAAGTTAGTGGCGTAGCAACTGCCTTATATGGAATTTTCTTTATTGATGCTAAAAACGGATGGGCTGTTGGCGGAAATGGGACGATTTTAGTAACTCAAACGGGCGGAACGAAATGGACCCCCCTTGTTCAAGGTAGAGCTAATGCAAATATTGGCGAAGGCGATCCGGGGTTTTGGGATATTCAATTTGTTACACCCCAAAAAGGTTGGGTTGTCGGAGAAAATGGAACTATAAAAATGACCGCTGATGGCGGGAAAACCTGGGTAGCCCAAAAGTGTAATACAGATAGCAATCTAAGTGCTGTAAAATTTGTCAATGAAAATGTCGGATGGGCTGTTGGTGAAGGTGGAACTATCGTTGCTACTACTGATGGCGGTAAAACTTGGACCGTGCAAAATAGCGGACTATCAGAAGAATGGTTCTATGGCGTTGATTTTGTCTCTGAACAAGAAGGATTTGTCGTCGGCGATTACTCAACAATATTGCATACAACTGATGGCGGTAAAACTTGGAAAGTTGAACGAACAGGAAAAACAAAAGGCGTTGAAAAAGTCACCATCTATGATATTAGCGCCCCTAAACCAAATGTCGCTTTTGCAGTAGCACAGTGGGGATTAATCCTGAAATATAATCCGTAGAAGGATATATCACCTTTCTTAGCGGGAAATAAACGGTATTGAATCCGATACAAAGGCATTGGTAATATTGATAAAACAAGTGATTTAGAAGAAGTAGTCCTTGTGATGATGCAAGATACCAATGCCATAGATTATAAATACGAAAAAGCACAAATAAATATCTTAATCTATTACTTCTTTAACATTGACTTCAAGACCATCTAATAGTTTTGACTTGGCAGTTTCGCCAATTCCCCATTTTCCAAAAGTTACATAAGTCTCATTTTCTAAAACAAAAACTTCTATGGTTTGCCTAAAAGGATCAACTATCCAATACTCAGATACACCAGCTTTTAAGTATTCAAAGAATTTAGTTACTCTATCCTCTTTCTCTGTGCTTTCGGATAATATCTCTACTATAAGATCAGGCACACCCCAATATTTTTCTGTGATTCTATCCCTATGCTCGTTGCTCATAAAAACTATATCAGGCTCTCGGATTACACCTCTATATAGCCTAACATCCAAAGGAGAGTGGCGGACTTCTCCTAATTTGTGAGTTTTTACATAATTTGCAATTTGAAGCAGTAGGTTTAAAGATATTCTCTGATGTTTTTCTGTCGGTGATGGTGTAATGATTAGCCTCCCTTCTGATAATTCTATTATCCTATTAGTTTCGGGCAGGCGAAAATAGTCATCTTCTGTCCATTCGCCTTGTTTTGGGAACAGACTTACTATCTCCTTTGTAGGTTGCCCGTTTTGGCTGATTTCAATTTCAATTGTCTGAGTCATGTTTTAATCACTTCCTTACATATTCTCTATAATCGCCGATGCAAATTGTGAAGTTGACAACTTTATTGCCCCTTCCATCAATCGCTCAAAATCATAAGTAACTCGCTTCTGAAGAATTGTCTTTTCCAAAGCCGATGTTATCATATTTGCAGGTTCGTCCCAGCCCATATATTCCAACATCATCACAGCTGAAAGTATAATAGACCCGGGATTGACCATATCAAGCCCAGCATACTTAGGCGCGCTACCATGAGTTGCCTCAAAAACTGCCATTCCATCGCCGATGTTCGCCCCCGGTGCGATGCCTAATCCGCCAACCTGTGCCGCGCATGCGTCTGATAGATAGTCCCCATTTAAGTTTGGTGTCACAATGACATCGTATTCATCAGGTCTTATCAAAATCTGCTGGAACATACTATCAGCGATCCTGTCCTTTATGACTATTTTGTCCGACGGTTGCGACCCTAATTCTGCTTCTGTTATAGTTTTGTCTCCGAAATCTTCTTTTGCAGATTCATATCCCCAAGTCTTAAACGCTCCTTCGGTATATTTCATAATATTGCCTTTATGGACAAGTGTTACGCTTTTACGATTTTTGTCTATCGCATATTTGATAGCCATTCGGACAAGCCTTTTTGTCGCATAGGCACTCATCGGTTTAACTCCGATGCCTGAACCTTCCCTTATACTTACATTAAAATTCTCTTTAAGGAACGATATAACCTTATTCGCCTCTTCTGATCCAGCAGACCATTCTATCCCTGCATATACATCTTCGGTGTTTTCCCTAAATATCACCACATCTAACTTCTCTGGCTCTTTAACAGGTGCAGGAACGCCTTTGATATATTTCACAGGACGGACACAAGCATATAAATCCAATAATTGTCTTATAGTGACGTTAAAACTTCTATGTCCTTCTCCAACGGGAGTTGTAAGTGGACCCTTTATACTGACACGGAAATACTCCATCGCTTTGAGAGTGTCATCGGGGAGTGAACTATTATAAATCTCCTCTGCTTTTTCGCTTGCGTAAATCTCAAACCAAACGATTTTCTTTTTTCCGCCATAAACCTTTGAGACCGCAGAATCAACAACCCTTATCATCGCCTTAGTTACATCAGGACCGACACCATCACCTTCTATAAATGGAATTATCGGCTTATCAGGAACGCAGAGTTTTCCATCAACTACATCTATTTTTTCGCCATCTTTAGGCACTGTGAGTTTATCAAATTTCACCTCTTATCCCTCCAGATTGAAATCGCCATGCTTAGCTATATGAGCAGAAAGCCCACCGTCCATTAATATCTTTGTCATAAACGTCGGCAATGGTTTAAATGGTATCTCAGTGCCTTGGGTTCTATTGAATATTTTGCCTGATGAAAGATCAACCTCTAATTCATCGCCAGCAGAGATCAGATCGGTATCGCATTCTATCGCAGGCAGACCGATATTGATAGCGTTTCGGTAGAAGATCCTAGCGAATTTTTTGGCTATCACAGCACTAACGCCAGCGAGTTTTATTATAACAGGGGCATGTTCCCTGCTTGATCCTAATCCAAAATTCCGTCCTCCGACGACGAAATCGCCTTTATCTACGTTTTTAGCAAACTCTGGGTCTGCATCTTCTAAAACGTGTTTTGCCAATTCCGGCAAGTTTGACCTGAGATGATAATATCTCCCAGGAGCTATTAGATCGGTGCTTATGTTATCGCCAAATTTCCATGCTTTTCCTTTTAGTATCATCAAATTATTAATCTCCTTTTTTTGATCTCCCTTTTCATTGTTTCAATATAAAAACATTAACTCTATTTATTAAAAAATACTAAAATCTGGACATTTTGAGTTAAAAAATATTGTTAGCCAACCGAATTTATTTTTAGTAGAAAGAGAAAATCTTAAAAATCCCCTACTTTTTGGGGCTTTCCCATTGAGATTCCTCTACTCGCTCATCGAGATTTTTCGCTTCGCTCAAAATGACATTTATGTGCCAAAATGATATTTATGTGTTAAAATGATATTTATGTGTTAAAATGATATTTATAAAACAACATTTATATGTCACCCTGAACGAAGTGAAGGATCTCTAATGAAGTGAATGATCTTTATCGTCTTTCTGTCATTCCTGCGCAAGCAGGAATCCATTTACTATTCAATTAAAATGTCTGTAAATCCCTCTAAATCTCCCTTTGGGAAAGGGAGACTTTTAAATAAAGGGAGATTTTTGAAATTCTAAATCCCCCATATCATTAAAATCTAATTCAATCAAAAAATAGTTTCACTCTATTTAAGCATTAGCATCTTGCCTGTTGCCCTATATTTGCCTGCTTGAATGGTATAGAAATATATCCCGCTTGATACCTGCTCGCCTAACTCGTTCCTGCCATCCCAATATGCTGACCTATCCCGACTTGTGTATATCCCCGCTGGCTTATATCCTAAATCAAGTCTCCTAACCAATGTCCCTGTTACATCATATATACAAATCTTAACTTCACTGCCATCTTTTAACTGATACGGTA
>Ga0272448_1005559_pt1 | contig 13907 bp, 11 predicted proteins | sample YNPCB0191_FD_202220 | JGI IMG/M metagenome (GOLD analysis project Ga0272448, IMG submission 202220) | Hot spring sediment microbial communities from Yellowstone National Park, WY, United States - YNP-CB-019-1 | ecosystem: Environmental > Aquatic > Thermal springs > Hot (42-90C) > Sediment...
TTGGATACAGAGATGGAAAAAATCTGTAAATTAGCGGTTTCTCTTCAAAAAGTCTTCAAAGACTTTTACCTTGCCGGCGGCACAGCAATAATGTTTAAACATAGCCATCGGCAAAGTGTTGACCTTGATTTTTTCAAAGACAAAATTTTCTCTTTTACAAGACTTTCCTCAAGGATAAGGAATTTTTTTCAAATTGAAAAAGAAGAAAAAGGGATTGACAACATTGATTTCTACATAAATGGAATAAGAGTTTCGTTTATCTTTTTCCCCTTCAAAAATATAAAACCCCTTGAAAACTTGAAAGGGATAAAAATAGCCGATGATTATGACCTTTTTTTGAATAAAATTTATGTCGCTGGCAGAAGGATAGACCCAAAAGACCCTTACGATGCTGCCTTTCTTTATAAGATATACAAATGGGACAAAGAAAAAATAGAAAAAGATTTTGAAAAAAAGTTTCCCAATCAGTCATATAAAATTTATCTTGGGGCGCTCTTAAATTTTGAAGACTACCCCAACATTCCAAAATCGGTAAAGCAAACCTTAATGGAGTTGGTATGAATAATTTTCAAGAGTTTAAGAAAATGAGGCAGTAAAATGGAAATAACACTGTATCCATCAAACTGGCTTTATAATGCGGGGGTGGGTAGATGTTAAGAGTATATACAAAAGACTGGTATTATAACGCTGGCATTGTTGGTTTTCTTTATGTTTTAGGAACTGGAGAAGTTGATATAGATAAAATAGAAGGCTATTATCAAGATTCTTTAAAAATAAGAGAAAATTACTTGGAATTTGATTCATCGATTCTGTATGGTTTTTTTGAAAAATATAAAAAATTGGCTTTTGTAAAGTTATTTGACCTTGATAGTTATAAGGAAAGATTAAATAGATTAAAAGAGAAAGTTGAAAAAAAAATTGAAGAGAAAGTTGATCAAAAAGAAAAAGACAAATTGTCTGAAGATTTATTAAAAGAAAATGGTTTGAGTGGCAAAGTAGTAAATAAATTTATAGAAAGTTTTTGTGGCGTTTCTTTTTTAGATAAATTAATTAAACAACAAAATAAAGATGATTTTATTGACATTCTTAATAATAAAATTATAAAAAAGTTAAATGATTATAATAATGTATTTGCAATTTATGAAGAATTTAAAAACAATAAAAACTCTAATTTTATAGATTATTTCTTAGAAATTGAAGTAAGTAAAAAGTTATGCAATTATAAACATATTAAAGAATATATAAATGTAATGTTGCAAAATAAATTTACTAATGATGTAGAAGATAGTAAGAAATGCGGTAGTTGTTTAACATATAAAAAAAAATATGATTTTAGTAATGCAATTTCAGAAATTATTGGTTTTAATAAAGATAATTTCAATTGGATTTGGGGGTTTGATTCTTCTAAAATTAAAATTTGTGCTTTATGTGCTTTAATATATTCTTGTGCTTTACATGGAATGATAATAATGAAGAGAAAAGTTGATAACGAGTATAAAAATTTTCTTTACTTTTTAAATAGGAATACTGATATAAAAACAATGTATAATTCAGTAATGCTATTCAAAACTAAGTTTGAAGAAACAAAAAATCTTGATAAGCCTTTTTATATTCTTATTAATGAATTAATCTACAAATTAGTTGAAGAAAAAGCACAAAATTTTTTGGAAAATATCAATTTTATTGAAATAGAGGAAAGTAATATAAAGAAAAGAAACGGAACAAATTATAATGTTTACAATTACAACATTACTCCAGAACTTGCAAAATTTATTGTGGAAACAGATAAGGATAAAATTCCAAAAGGATATTATATAAAAGACAATGATAAAAATGTAAGAATAGATATTTATGAAGAAATTTTAAGAAAAACTATAAATCTTTCTATTTGTTATACTGATTTGAACAATTATTTTAATTATTATATAAAAAATAAAGGACATTACAACATTCGCAATGTAATGATTTATATATTAAAATACATAAAGTACATAAAAGGAGGATTTAGTATGGATGATTTCAGCAAAATTGTAAACAAGGGATATTATAATGGTGTAGAGCTTGCTAACAAAATTGAAAGTGAAAACAAGATAAAAGGTATAGCTTACCAGCTATTAAACGACTTAAAAATAGGTGATCGGTATGCATTTATTGATAAATATACAAGATTATCAATTGCTTATGGCTTACCAATTAAGCTTGGTAGTAACGAAGAGTTGCTGGATATTGATAATTTTATGCAATTTGGCTATGCCTTTATAAACGGACTTTTAAGTAATTTTGGGAAAAATAACCAACAAACTAATAATCAAGAGGAGGAATAAAATGTCAAATTTTTTAAGTTTAACTGTAATTTTTAAAGGTGGTAGTTTGAATTATGGTGAAAGCACAGCTAATGTAACCGCTTTAAAAAGATTGTCAACTAAAGGGAAAAGTTATTCTTACATAAGCAGACAGGCTCTAAGATATGATATTGTAAGAATAATGCATGAAGAATTTAATATCCTTTTAACACCAGTTGGAAGTGATGGCAAGGTTGTTCAGTTTGAAGCAGAATCTAAAATTGATATGTATCCAGAAATCGATCTTTTTGGTTATATGAAAACTGCTGGAGAAGGTCCGAGAGGTAGAATAAGAAAAGCTATCGTTAGATTAAGTGATGCGGTAAGTCTTGAACCCTGGAATAATGATGTAGACTATGGCAATAATATGGGATTGGCATCAAGGAGTAATAACCTTGGTAATATGATTTTTCAAACAGAAATACATAAAACTTTTTACACCTATACCATAACTGTAGATCTTGATAAAGTTGGTTTTGACAACAATTATGGAATTAACTTAGGTAAAGATGAAAAAATAAATAGAATTAGTATTTTGCTGGATACAATAAAGATACTCTATAGAGACATAAAAGGTAGGAGAGAGGATTTATCACCTTTATTTATTATTGGTGGTATATATGAAAGTGGCAATCCATTTTTCTACAATAAACTTGAACTTTCTTTCGGTAGAGAATCTGTTAAACTGGTTTTAGAACCTATTAATGCAACATTAGAGAAAGCTTATCACGAGAATAAAAAAGTAAAAGATTCTACACTATTAGGTTATGTTGATGGGATATTTGCTAATATTGCTGAAATTGCCTTGGAAGATAATAAAAAGTTAACCATAGAAGATTATTTTAGTGCTATTAAGGGTAAACTTAAAGAAGTATACTAAATATGATGAAAGAGGGTGTGATGAGAGTTGTAAAACTTAAACTATATCAAAACTTGTGTAATTATAGAAGAGAGGGAAGTTTTGGATATGTACAAACATATCCACTTCCTACTCCTTCTATGATCAAAGGGATGGCTCATTCTCTTTTAGGATTAAATGAATACAAACCATTGAAAATATCTATCCAAGGAGAAAGCGATGGTGTTGTTACTAACATCCAAAAAGTATATAAGTTTGGTAGAGATCCAAAAAACAGACCTCAAAATCCTTATATAGTTATGATAGGAAATAGTGAAAAGACAGCTACTCACGGTATGATGTTTGTTGATTTGCATATAAATGTGAGATTAATTATTCATATTCATTTTGATGAAGAAAATTTAAACGAAGAGTTAGTTAATAAAATTAAAGAAGCTACTGTTGTATTAGGAAGAAATGAGGATATAGCAAGAATAGATGAAGCTAAATTAGTTGAAGTTAAAGAACCTACTGAGAGAAGAGTTAAAACCAGATATCCAATGTATGTTATTCCAGATAGTTTAATTGAAAAAACAGGAACAGCGTTTAGACTACCATTCTATTATCAAAATGTTGAATCTTTTGATGAAAATAGGGTTTTTAAATTTGTTGATGTAAATTACATTGGAAAAGATGTTCCTTTAAAAAAGGATTTAGTTAATGTTGATAGTGATAATGATATTATATGCTGGTTAGGATTAAATTAAAATTATGAATAATGAAATTTTTTTTGCCAAGTCAAATGGAGAAACTATAGAAGAGCATAATCAAAAACTTATAGATGCTTTTGAAAGCCTAAAGAAGAAAGGCTTTTTAGTTAATTGGTTAGATGAGAATCATGAAAAGATTATCCGAGAAATTATTTACTTTCATGATCAGGGGAAGAAAAATCCAGAATTTCAGAATAGAATGAGTAGAATTTTAAAATTACCTATAATTGAAGGTGATTTTGAAAAAATCCCTCACGAATGGTTGTCACCTGCTTTCATTACTGAAGAAAAGGAAAATGAAATAAAGAATATATTATCAAATTTGAATTTGGATAGAGAACAGTTTTTTAACTTTTTTGTATTTACAATTATCTCCCACCACCATCGCAATTATTTGTCTGATAACGAAAAAATACAAATTATTATAGATTGGATGAATACAAACTATAATCTAAAGTTAGAGTATTATTATAATGTCCAAGAATTATTGAATACATATAATGCTTCTGAAGACAGAAAAAGATGGAAAAGATATTTTGTTTATAGGATTAGATGGTTTGGTTTATTACAAAAATGTGATTATGCAGCTTCTGCTGGAATCGAACCAGAGCAAAAATATAACGGTGATTTCAGAAATAATTTTGAAAACTGGTTAATGGAAAAAAACTGGGAACTAAGGGAATTTCAGCAAAAAGCTGGAGAATGTTCTAATAAAAGTATTTTGATAATAGCCTCAACAGGTATGGGTAAAACAGAAGCGGCTATGAACTGGATAAATGGAGATAAAGCTTTTTATACTCTTGGAATAAGAATTGCAGTCAACCAGATGTATAAAAGATTTTATGAAATTTTTAAAGATAATGTAATCCTTCTTCATGGAGAATCTTCATTAAACTATGCTGAATTTGCTGAAGATGAGAATGATTATGAGATTAAAATTGCAAAGGCAAGACAACTATCATATCCGTTGACAGTGGCTACTGCGGATCAGTTGATTACCAGTGCTTTTAAATTTCCAGGTTTTGAAATGGTTTATCTAACTGCTTCATATTCAAAGATAATTATTGATGAAATACAAAGTTTTTCTCCAGCATCTATAGCAGCTATTGTAGTATTTTTGAAAGAGATAATTTCATTAGGTGGCAAATTCATGCTTATGACTGCTACTTTGCCCCCATTTGTCCTAAAAGAATTTGAAGGTATGAGTGATGTTGTGTTTTTAGGAAGTTACCTTTTGGGTTTAAAAAGACACAGAATAAAAGTTATTCAACAAGAAATGATATCTGAAGAGATGTTGAAATTGGTTAATAAAAATGAGCACAAGAAAATACTAATTATATGCAATACAGTTAAAAAAGCACAAAAGCTATATGATTTTCTCAAACAAAATAATTTTGAAGCTAATTTGCTCCATTCTCGTTTTATTGGTATTCACAGAAAATTTAAAGAAAGACAGATAATGCGTGCGAAGGCTCCCTGTATATGGATTACTACCCAGGTTGTAGAAGCTTCTTTAGATATAGATTTTGATTTACTTTTAACTGAACATGCTTCTATTGAAGCCTTATTGCAAAGGTTTGGGAGATGTTATAGAAAACGGGAATATACCTTAAATGAACCCAACATAGATATCTTTCAGGCTGAACCATCAAGGATATATGATCCTTATCTCTTTCAAAAAAGTTGGGAAGTTTTAGAGGAATATGATAATAAACTTTTGTGTGAAGAAGATAAACAAAAAATGATAGAAAAAATATTTTTAGATATAGAACACACAAATTATTTTAATGAATATAAAAGAAAAAAAGATTTGCTTGAGCTTGGATATAGATCAGAAAATAGGAATCAGGCTGAAGAAGATTTTAGGGAAATAATTAATAACTATAGTGTGATACCTATACCTATTTATAACTTATATAGAGATAAAATATTAAAAATACTTTCATTTATTGAAGATTTAAATAAGCCAAAGCTTGAGAGAATAAAAATGCAAGGAAAACTCGCTGGTTATCTTATTCCTGTTCAAATATTGGGGAATAACAGAAGGTTAATAAGAGGTATGGAACAATCAGAATATTGTAGAAAACATAGCATAATGTTGATGGAAGGGGTTTCTTATTCCTTTGAAAAAGGCTTGGAATTTGAAAATTTTCAAGAAGAAAATAACATAATTTAGAGTCTCTTCTATGTCCTCTCCAATCATTACAGGCACGCAGGTTGCCTATTACAACATTTGCCATCGAAAGTTATGGCTTTTTAGTAGGAGTATTTCTATGGAGCACACCAGTGAACTTGTGGATATTGGGAAGATTATTCACGAAAATTCTTATAGTCGCAAGCGAAAGGAGATAGAACTTGAAGGCATTAAAGTAGATTTGTTGGATGCAAGGCATGGGATTATTCATGAGGTAAAAAAATCGAAGTCTTTAGAGGATGCTCATTTTTGGCAATTAAAGTATTATCTTTTTTATTTTAAACGGGTCGGTATCGAGGTGGATGGGATAATTGACTACCCAAAGCTTAGAAGGAGAGAGATGATAAGGGTTGACGATAAAGATATATCAAAAATTCAAACTATGTTAGATGATATAAAATCAGTAGTGAGTTTGAAGAATTTGCCCCCAGTTATTAATAAGTCTTATTGTAAAAAATGTAGTTATTACGAATTTTGTTATTGTTAAAAAAGATAAAAATGCCGCGCCCGTACTATATATTTACCAACGGAACAATAAAAAGAAAAGAAAACACGATTTACATTGAAAACGAAGAAGGAGAACAAAGAGCGTTACCAGTCGAAGAAGCAGAGGCATTGCATCTTTTTGGAGAACTGAACCTAAACACAAAATTACTCAATTTTCTCTCTCAACAAAATATACCTTTTCATATTTACAATTACTATGGCTACTACTCTGGCAGTTTCATACCGAGAAACAAAAATGTCTCAGGGGAACTTGTTGTGAAACAAGTTGAATACTACATTCAACCTGAAAAAAGAGTTGCAATTGCAAAGAAGTTTATTGAAGGAGCCATTTTTCACATTTTAAGAAATTTAAGAGAATACAAAGATACAGAAGAATACCAAGAAAAAATAAAGACAGAGTTTGAAAACTCTCAAAAAGCCCAAACCATTTCAGAACTAATGGGAAGCGAAGGAAGAGCAAGAGATTCTTACTATCAATCTTTCAATGTAATCCTAAAAGACAAGTTCAAATTTGAAAAAAGAGAAAAGCATCCTCCTAAAAACCCCATAAATGCAATGATTTCATTTGCCAATTCCCTCGTTTATACAGCAGTTCTCTCGCAAATTTACATAACGCCTTTAAATCCAACAATAAGTTATCTTCACGAACCAAGAGAAAAAAGATTTAGCCTGTCTCTTGATTTAGCAGAAATCTTCAAACCGCTTATTGGAGACCCGATAATTTTCAAAATGGTCAACAACAATATGATAAAAGAAGAAGATTTTGACGAAGACCTTAATTACTGTTATCTAAAAGAAGACGGAAGGAAAAAGTTTGTAAAAGAATTTGACGCGAAAATTCAGACAACCATAAAACACAGAAAGTTAAAGAGAAATGTTTCTTACAAAACATTGATAAGAATTGAATGCTACAAACTTATAAAGCACCTTCTTAGTGAAGAACAATATATTCCTTTTAAAGCGTGGTGGTAAGATGTATTTTATAATAACCTATGACATAGGAGAGAAAAGGGTAAACAAAGTGAGGAAAATATTAAAAAAGTATTTTTTATGGGTGCAAAATTCCGTTTTTGAAGGCGACCTTCAAGAGAGTCTTTACCAGAAATGTTGTTCAGAATTAAAAAAAATAATTGATGAGGAAGAAGACTCAATCTATTTTTTCCGTCTTGAAAACAGATTGAACTACAAAAAAGAGGTTTTAGGTCTTGAAAAAGTCCTAACTGATAACATTCTATGACAAATTGCAGCGAACCTCTTACAAAAAAAATTCTTTTGGAAAGATTATCAATACGACAATTCGCCAAAATCTATAAAAAATTTCAAAAACACTATCAAAGGTTCAATGCAAAAGGTGGTAAAATTTAATTTCTTTAAGAGGTTTTTTTCCTCTTTTAGTTCTTTGAAAAATCAAGACAGACGGGCAAATGGCAAATTGAACCATTTTTATTTTTTTGATACACTTACTGGGTGTAATCTGAACCCTGTGGGATTTAAAGAAAAATTGCCAATCTTCTTGCATATGAAAATTTTCAGTGTAATCTGAACCCTGTGGGATTTAAAGCCATTATAGGTGGACACTTCTAAAATAATCAAAGAGTGTAATCTGAACCCTGTGGGATTTAAAGAATTGGGAAATAGTCAACAAGATTTTTTACTCGTGAGTGTAATCTGAACCCTGTGGGATTTAAAGATAATTAAAACCAGCAAATAAAGCAGACCCCAGATGGTGTAATCTGAACCCTGTGGGATTTAAAGTGTTAATACTGCATCGGGCGGGAGGGATTAAAAGATGTGTAATCTGAACCCTGTGGGATTTAAAGACAAGATACAAGGCAAGATTACGCTTGCCTTGTTATTAGTGTAATCTGAACCCTGTGGGATTTAAAGAACGCTTCTGCTCAAGAATTCTGTGATTATTTAATAGTGTAATCTGAACCCTGTGGGATTTAAAGATCAAATGATTGAAGTGGTTGAAAAATATCTAACTAGTGTAATCTGAACCCTGTGGGATTTAAAGTTGAAGCAGAAGCGTCAAGCAAATTAACAAGAGCAGGTGTAATCTGAACCCTGTGGGATTTAAAGTATTTCAAGTATTATTTAGAGGCAGTTCTTGCTAATAGTGTAATCTGAACCCTGTGGGATTTAAAGATAGTTATTTTGGTTTAATATATGCTCCAGAACATCGTGTAATCTGAACCCTGTGGGATTTAAAGAATATTAGAGAAACAATAGAGTCAGATTTAGTCTTTGTGTAATCTGAACTAAGTTGGGGAAAGAATCTAGTATATTGACAGCGCAGTCAGATTTAGTCTTTGTGTAATCTGAACCCTGTGGGATTTAAAGTTTGGAAGTAAAATCATAAATATCTACCTTATCCCAGTGTAATCTGAACCCTGTGGGATTTAAAGGTATTGGTGCGGGTTTCAGAGAGCGAAAAAAGGATTGTGTAATCTGAACCCTGTGGGATTTAAAGCTAGATGCGAAACAAGAAATAAAGTGGTTGGTGGTAGTGTAATCTGAACCCTGTGGGATTTAAAGACACCTGATTTGGGGACTGATTTTTTGTTTCTTGAAGGTGTAATCTGAACCCTGTGGGATTTAAAGAGTTGTCGCAACGGTTTTATTCTTTTCATCAAACAGTGTAATCTGAACCCTGTGGGATTTAAAGACATTATTTTGCTCCTCCAAGTAAAATTTCCTGCCAGTGTAATCTGAACCCTGTGGGATTTAAAGCTAAATATGTCGGCGTGTCTTTTATTTCAATCGTTCGTGTAATCTGAACCCTGTGGGATTTAAAGATAAAATAATCGTCCGTTGAAAAATCTATTTTCTCAGTGTAATCTGAACCCTGTGGGATTTAAAGCCAATTGCAAGACGTCCGCCCGATAAGATTTGCTCGGTGTAATCTGAACCCTGTGGGATTTAAAGCAATTGATTTGATAGCGACAGAGACACAGCAACTTAGTGTAATCTGAACTCTTAAAATTGACGAGGTTAAAATCGGGCAAGTTGTTGAGACACAGCAACTTAGTGTAATCTGAACCCTGTGGGATTTAAAGAGTTTTTGAAGATGAGAATGATTTAACAATAGTTGGGTGTAATCTGAACCCTGTGGGATTTAAAGTCATCTAATATTTCGCAACTAATTTTTTTCTTAATAGTGTAATCTGAACCCTGTGGGATTTAAAGAATAATGCAATATGCCACGGGGATATGGTGTTAAAAGTGTAATCTGAACCCTGTGGGATTTAAAGATTTATAATCGTTTCAAGCGTTCCTCTTATTCTATCGTGTAATCTGAACCAAATCATCAAAAACTTCTTTACAATTATTGCAATAGTTCCTCTTATTCTATCGTGTAATCTGAACCCTGTGGGATTTAAAGATAAACTCACTGGAACATTATTGCCCTCGGCATATTGTGTAATCTGAACCCTGTGGGATTTAAAGATAACCGTTACCATCCCGCCACCACACGCAACCAGAGTGTAATCTGAACCCTGTGGGATTTAAAGGTCAAAGCGTTAATGAATATGTTACTGTTGCCTCCGTGTGTAATCTGAACCCTGTGGGATTTAAAGGTAGAAGTGGCAAAAGATGAAGAAGATATGTCTACAGTGTAATCTGAACCATGTGGGATTTAAAGCGCTTCATTGTGCGCTTCTATATCCGCTCTTGCTATGTGTAATCTGAACCATGTGGGATTTAAAGTATTTTTTTAATTTGTCTGTGAAACTCTTGCTGTTCGTGTAATCTGAACCATGTGGGATTTAAAGAATGCTGTATAATCTCGTGGGTTCAAAGGCAAGACTGTGTAATCTGAACCATGTGGGATTTAAAGAGCGCATCTACAGCAAAATCATACCTATTCCTAACCGTGTAATCTGAACCATGTGGGATTTAAAGCTTGTTCAGTTTAGTCTGAAGGTCTTCTGTTGCTTTGTGTAATCTGAACCATGTGGGATTTAAAGCAAGTAATGATTATTTTTAAAAAATAATGTATCTTGGTGTAATCTGAACCATGTGGGATTTAAAGTTTAATATGCAATACCTGAAATACAACCCGTGAAGCAGTGTAATCTGAACCATGTGGGATTTAAAGATGATCTTCCTTTTGCCGGTGGTACTGGTCTGTCAAGTGTAATCTGAACCATGTGGGATTTAAAGAAAAGATTGGGATGGTCCCCTATTACAGCAATTTCAGGTGTAATCTGAACCATGTGGGATTTAAAGATTTCTTCAAGTAAACATATAATAGAGGAGTTTATTAGTGTAATCTGAACCATGTGGGATTTAAAGAATTCTAATCAAACATCTTCAGCAGAACAACAATATCGTGTAATCTGAACCATGTGGGATTTAAAGGAAAACATTTCTTTCTTAAATCTTACTTCCTCTGAAGTGTAATCTGAACCATGTGGGATTTAAAGTATAATATGTATTTAATAGAAATAAGAAGAAGAGAAGTGTAATCTGAACCATGTGGGATTTAAAGCTCTTCTTGTTCCGCCGTTGCCTTATAATGCTTGCCGTGTAATCTGAACCATGTGGGATTTAAAGGCAATAAATAACCTTGTTTATAAAAGTTTTGTTGGCGTGTAATCTGAACCATGTGGGATTTAAAGGTTGAGGAAATTTATAGGCAGTCTTGGGAGTTATCTAGTGTAATCTGAACCATGTGGGATTTAAAGATATTGTCCTTGCATATACTGTGCAAGTTGAAACGCGTGTAATCTGAACCCTGTGGGATTTAAAGTTATCAGCAGAAATAATTCTACCAGTATCAAGACGAGTGTAATCTGAACCCTGTGGGATTTAAAGACAGAGGTGATTTTTGCAAGTATGGCAGGCACTTTGGTGTAATCTGAACCCTGTGGGATTTAAAGACGGCATTTGGTGTTGCTGGTAAAACACAATGTCCTGGTGTAATCTGAACCATGTGAATTCGTTTGCGAAGCAAACGACTACCTCTAACCCATCCTTCTGGTAGAAGGAGGGGTTTGGGGAGGATGTATGGGCGGGGCTTCGAAGCCGCACCAAAGTTTGACTATGGCGGGTAAGTTTGCAGTGTAATCTGAACCATGTGAATTCGTTTGCGAAGCAAACGATTACCTCTAACCCATCCTTCTGGTAGAAGGAGGGGTTTGGGGAGGATGTATGGGTAGGGCTTCTAAGCTGCACCAAAGTTTGACTATGACGGGTAAGTTTGCAGTGTAATCTGAACCATGTGAATTCGTTTTTAAAGCAAACGACCACCTTGAGGAGGATGTGCCGGGGAGTTCGTTGTGGCGATGAAAAGCCAACTAAAATTTTAAATCCCAATTTTTTTGCGATTCTTCTTTAATTTACTATGATACTTTGCTAAAATTTAATTTGGAAAGATGTGGATTGAAGGGAAAGGTGGAATGTGTTTGTGACAAAATTTTCATTTATTAAAGGTTTGAGGTTATCTAAAGAGGGGAAGGTTAAAAATGTATTTGACGAGAAAAGAAATACATAAAGAACTTGAAGCCATATATCAAGAAAGGCGAAAGTGGAGTGGAACAAAAGTTCTTTCCGATTCTGAAAAAATACGAAGGCAATTAATTTTTATAAAACAGGAAATCCTGTATCAAATAGAATCTTGCTATCCCGCAAAGCGAAATAGCCTAAAGAAAGAAGATGTCTTCTTTTTTTTGATATTAAGCAAAATAGAGTCTTACTTAAAAAAATTGACACCGATGAAAGATAAATGGTTACTTTTTACACCCAACCTTCTTTTCAGACAAAAAAAGGTTGTAACAGAAACGAACTTGAAAAGAGGAAGGATGACAATAGAAGAAAAGAAAGAAGGAGAAAAAACTATTGAAGTTTAACCGAAAGAATTTCAACCAAAAATTTAATTTTGGGAGGTCAAATGTCACAAAAAACTTATGAAATTTTAAATGACGGGCAGAAGAAACTTCTTAATCAGTTGCTTAATTCATCAAAAAACAAAGAAAATGTTTTTAATCTTCACAACCTTGAAGGTTTTCTTTACGGAGTCGCAATTACGCCAGAGCCAATAATGCCCCATGAGTTGATTTGGGTGATTTTTGGACAGAGAGAGCCAAATTTAAATCTTAAAACCTTAGACGAGGCGAATATCCTTTTGGAAAACCTTATGGTTTGTTACAATGCCTATATCCAAGCATATTGGGATAAAACTCTTCAATTCCCATACGATTTTAATAACCTAAAGGTAGATATTCTGGACGAGATATGGAAGTGGGCTAACGGCTTTTCAATCGCCATATCATTAAGGCCAGAAATATGGAGAATAGACAAAAAATCTTTGAACAAGAAAAAAGTTGGTGAACAAACAAAAAAATTGCAAACCTCATTTGAATATCTTCAATACATTGTGAACCCGCAACTGCTACAAGAGAAATTACCAAATTCAAATGATAATGATATATTAGAGATAACAACGCTCTGCTGGGCTGGACTTCCAGTAATTGTGCACATTTTTCAAGAATACAGTTATAAATGCACAAAAGAGCAATATAAATACATTGCAAAGGAGAAAGACAAAAAAGATAAAACAAAAGCCAAAACGGCAAAGGGGGAAACAAAGCCAACTGATATAAATTAAAAAGCAGTATGCGAGTAAAATTGTCTACTTAACCTCCTTTGCTCAACCTCTAAAATTGTAAGAAGGGAAAATAAAATCCTTTTTCTTGTACCCCGTAGGCGCAGGTCTCGTAGCGTGCGTTTTTGAAAAAGGAAGATGGCTTCGCTTGTAATTGCTACGAAGAAGCGCTCGCCATGACGGGTGGCTTCGCTTGTGATTGCTACGAAGAAGCGCTCGCCATGACGGGTGGCTTCGCTTGTAATTGCTACGAAGAAGCGCTCGCTATGACAGCGTTTCAGTGGAAACCCCCTCTTTGATTCTCCCCCTGATAGGGGCGGAAATACTTCTCCCTCTCCTTTCAGGAGAGGGTTGGGGTGAGGTTTCCACCAGTTGAAACCCCCTCTGTGTCTTCCCCTGAGAGGGGGAGAAAAGAGTGGAAACCCCTCCTGTGTCCTCCCCTGATAGGGGAGGAAATACTTCTTCCTCTCCTGAGAGGCGAGGGGGTTATCTTACTTTTACTATTAAGAATTGAAGGTTCTGTCAAGACTCAATAGAAATGTCCCCATTTTTTACTCTTTAGAAATGTCCCTTTTCGAATAGTTAGAGGCTGTGGGAAGAGTGGAAAATGGCAAGGTGTAAACCTTAGCGTTGTGGGAAACTGTGT